>Ga0065711_1009021_pt1 | contig 24362 bp, 16 predicted proteins | sample Hoacrofraction12_FD_59098 | JGI IMG/M metagenome (GOLD analysis project Ga0065711, IMG submission 59098) | Hoatzin crop microbial communities from Cojedes, Venezuela - Epithelial fraction 12 v2 (version 2) | ecosystem: Host-associated > Birds > Digestive system > Esophagus > Crop | place...
CTCCCCGCGCCGGAGCCCGGGGAGCCCCCCGGGGACGAAGCCGAGCCCCGGCGGAAGGCGGCGGAGGCGGCTGCTCGGCCCCGTCGGCCGCCGCGGCCTCCCGTGGTAGCCGGGCCCGAGCGAGAGGAGCTGGGGCCTGGGGGGGGGAAGCCAGGGACAGGCTCCGGGCGGCCGGGGTGGGGGGAGAGCCCCCGCCCGCAGCCGTCAGGGACGCCCCGTTAGGCAGCCCCGCTGCGCTGCCCGGCCCCTTCCCCGCTCACCGGCCCCAGGCCCCGGCGGCTCCCTGGAAGTGGGGCTGCGCTTCCCCGCCGTGGAATAGAGCCTGCCGGAGCTTCCCGCGGTGCCGGGTAGGGGAGAGGCACACCCGGATCCCGCTTTCTGAGGGCTGCGAGAATAGCCCTTGCCCCCTACTCCCCCCCCCTGCTGCTGAGGAAATTCCTCCCCCGGGCAGGGGAGACCGCCCTTCCCCGGCTCTTCCCCAGGCCGGGTAGCAGCAGGAGCCTCCGTAGAAGAAACCCAGCATGCCCAGGAGAGGCAATCCCGGAGACAGAAAGAAGCAGGGGCTCCAGATACTCACCTAGTAATTTTAATAATTTACGTCTGCTCGGCAGGCAGCAGAGAAGGCAAAGCAAGGGAGGGAAAGCAGTAGCAGATTTAGATATTATTCTTCCCTTTTCCAGTTGCTGTTAACCACTGGAGGTAAAGGTAATTTCCAGTACTGACCTCGTCCTCCTTCATCCCAAGGAAGATCCCACATCCCCTGATCCCGAGAGGGTTTTCTTCCCATATCCTGGGCAAGGAGAGAAGACACGCCTCCTAGTTCGGGGAAAGGAAAAGGAAGATTTTGCTGATAATATCAACAGAGACAGCAAGAATTTTTTTTCAGAGGAAGAGATTTGCCCACCCTTTAAGGACAAGGTGCACTTAGAGGAAAGAGAAGAGAGATTTGCAGGTAGGGAGATTGGGGAAATTGATCTCAATTAATCTGACAATCAGTGAAAAGGCTGTCTCCCAGAGGAACACCTCTTTAGTAGTTAGCTGCGAAAAGGGAGAGAGGATCTCCATCCTGGGATAAAGCCAGCAGTTTTAGGGGACAGACAATCCCGAGCAGATTGTTTTAATACTCAAGATCCCAGTTTCATCCGCAATCGCTTCGCCTTCAAAATACTTCTTGAAGAAGCTCCTGGAATAGCCAACAGCAACACTCTGAGGATGGGTCTCAGAGAAAGAGTGTGAAGGGCAGCACCCCAGAAACCGGCACTGAAGATAATCCACCTCCCTCCAGAAGATCTTCCAGACAGAGTGAGTGACCACATTATATCACCTCTCTATTCCTAGCCGTCCTTCTCTTTCGCCTGCTGTCCTTGTTCTCAATGTCTCTTCTCTCACTGTATCTGCTTTCCTTTAAATCTTTTCTCTCTCCTTCTGTTTCTGAACCTCTCCCCAGCCTTCTTTTTCTGTGTGTCTTTCTCCATCTCTCTCATTTAGCTCCCTTACATCCTATATGGAATTGACGTGATTCTTTCTCTCACTGTTTAGCTTATGGGAGATCTTAGCCCTAATTAATTGGAAGAAACCTCTCCGCCCTTTCCCTTCTACTTTCTTTCACTGTTATATTTGTCCTAGGCCTTTATCGTCACCAGTGTGAAATTAATTTCTGTCGTTCAGGGGTCATTGAGAAGGATAATACTGGCCAAAAAGCGCTGGGGAGACAGGAGCAGTGATTTGTAGCGCCAGTGCCCAAGGATGTACCCGTGGGGTTGGAGTGTCAGTTGTTCTCCGTGTGGATCTTACTATGCTCGTAACTGTGGGAATAAAATCATTGCGCGATGCGTATCTCGCTGTGCTTGGGAGCTGAACATACAGATCCCAGTGCTAGTACTCCGAGACGTGTGTCCTAATGTACGTGGGGGCGGTGGGCTGAATTCTGGAAAGAGTGCCCTTGAGGGTGGCTTCTGTGGTGCTCAGGGGCCCGGGCACGAAAATCGTGGCAGTGCTGGTGGAACCTGCTCTGAAAGCCGAAAGAAGCCATTCTGTTGCCACCAGTCTTCATTTGTGTTTTGTGCTGTGTTCAGGGGCTAGGAATGCGAATCCTAATGCTGGTGCCGTGGTGAGCCAAGCTGGCTGCTTTCTGTAAATGAGGTAGTTAATTTCCAGTCGTAAATGAGTATTCTGACACTTAACGTAGTGATTTCCTGAGAAATCAAGTCCGGGAGAGACTTCATCTCAAATGAAGCCAAAGCAGATTCCTACAGCAGAAGAATCATGCCTAAGGATACCTCGCCTGAGATACTGCTGTTTCTGTTCTCCAACGAGATAGCAGTGAGGAAATCCAAGATCAAAGGGTCCTCGGCCAGGAAGGGAACCCTTCTGGAATCCACTTGGGAGCACGATGGTTAACAGGGCGTCCCTGAAGAAGGAACTCCTTGGTGTAATTTGCTAGCAAGATCAGAGGACAGATGCCAGGTCCCTTCCAAAGTGATTGCCCGTTTTGGCAGAGAATTTTGACAGTTACCCGTAGCTTCAGAAGGTGCCTCTTTTTAGGGGAAGGCTGAACCGTGCTGCGTACATATGTTCTGGGGGTACTGTACTGTCAGATGCCCTCCTACCTGTTGCCCTGTAGTTATGCAATCAGCCTGTTTTGAGTACAGCTGTGTTATCTAGTACAAGGGAAGAGATAACTGAGGCATTCTGGCCTTTGTACATTCAAGGGGGTAACTGACTTTTCATGCTCTTGACGTTAATTTACCTTGCGCTGCCCCCTTCCTCGCAGTAATGACTTGACATTTTTCAAGTGCTTTTGGCTCTGATGGATGCCAGGGCACTTTACAGAATATTTATGCCAGCCGTATGAAATTCTGCTCTCCCACAACAATGGTCTTTCAGTATATGAAACGGTTTTTTCTTCATTATTAATGATAATGATGAAGATTTTGTATTTGCTGCCTGAGCTTTAAATATTCATGACAGACATACAAGGCTGTAAGTCGCATGCTGTAGAGTATCTGTCAGTTGCTGACAGGGCATTCAGAGCTGACTTGGACACCCAAAATTAAGACAATCTCTGCCCTGAAGATCTCATAGTCTAAAACACAGCTATACAAAAGCTAGGACGTGCTGATAAATACAAGGAGGGGAATGATTTTTAGAGAGCATAGCTTTTCAATGTGATCACGGTATTTACATCAAATGTTTATCACAGGCTAAAATGCAGCTTCCTCTGAGGTGGAATACTGCAGCTGTTCTGCACCATTTGTTTTGTACAAAAGTATCCATGAAGGAAAAAGGGAGAGTATTATTTATCTTCATAGAAGTGCGAGGTGCTCTATAGACACATTTAAATGAAAGTGCTATGTCTTTAAGAGTTTGCCTTAAGAATGTTAAACCTGAACACCTAAAATTAGACCTTTAAAACCACATTTAGGCACCTAAGAAAATAGTCTAATTTTTCTGAGTGCCCAGGAACGTAGAGTTGACTTCAACAGAAGCAATGAACTCTTCAACATTTGAGTAAAGAAACAGTTATGCATGCATGGGTTTGTAAATTTAAATTTGGACATTCAGTCTTCCAAAAGTTGACTTTTAAAATGGAATCAGTCTGATCCTGTCCTGTGTGCAGTCCACTCCCATCTGAGAACTGTGTGTGGCATTTCTCACGTCAAGCCCTGAAGTAAAATGAAATGAGAAGGTCTAGAGAGTTATGGGAAAAGGATTACATTACTGAAAGATCATGAGGTTATATTAATGATTAAGTATGTGTTCTGTAAGTTCTTGGGTTTTATCTTGAAATCTGGTTCTGTGGGCAGGTTTCTAGGGTAGAATAAGGAGTCAGAAAAGTTGGAATGAAATACAGTCAACAGCTTGAGGAGTTTGGATATAACTTCCCAGTCCGAGAGAGGGTTGTGACTACTGTAGTACTTTCACCCCCCCATAAAAGTACAGCTGAACGCTGATGTCTCTGGAGCGGCTTTTTCTTACCCCAGAGGTGCAGGTCTCTTTGCTCACTTCCTCCTTCCCTAAACTTCGGCTGACCTGCACGTCGTGGGAGATTCAGTCTGCATTGCAGTTTGGATCTTCGGCCCTTCAAGCGTCAGAAAGGAGGTATGGTTAATGGCAACTGTGATGTGGACAGCTGTCCCTCAAGAGCAGGACTGAGCTGATTATCTCATTTTACACAGCTGTCAGATAGGAATCACATCTCAGTCATTAGCAACCAAAAGATGAAATGTTTTTGGACTCATTTTTCCATTTGTTTCTCCCAACCTGGAGTAGCATTGTAACCGGTGACTTTCACACAGAACCCTCTGTGGTGTTTAGTACTCCATTTGCAGAATCTATTGCTGAGTAATGCTTCAGAATTGAAACTTCAAAAAATATTGCTTGTAGCATTTTTGGTCTGGAAGACAGCTTTGAAAAGATGAAAATTAGTGTTTTAATTAAAATTAAAAAATTAGCGTCCAGACTAATGGACAGCTTAAAATGGTATCTCCAAAATGTTTGAATTCTCCAGTTGTGTGAACTTTGAAGCCTAAAGAAATGCATTTAAATGTCTCTAATGCTGGCTGTTGCACATGGTGTTATTTTAGCAAGAATATCCAGCTGATGTGTTCAACCTCCAAACGCTTATGATCTTGGTAGGAGTCAGTATTGCTACTTGCTGTTTATTCTGCTGTTGTTGTTGTTTCTTTCTTCCTTCCAAGGGATGTATGATGAACTTGAAAATCTATAACATATTTCTGCCTTGTACTCGTGTTTTCACTTTTAAAGGCAGTCTGCCTATGTGCGTTACTGAGAAAGAGCAAGCGTGCTGCAGTATGTTTCCACCATTAATTAACTGCAAATTTTCATTTTAAGTTTGAAATGAAAATGCAAAATGTTGGGAATGTTTCAAAATTTGGAGCCTTCGCAGCAGAGTTTGGGGCCGATTTGGTGTTGTGTCATGTGGTGCTCTGCCAAGATTTGGACTAGACTGTTGTTGTCTCTCTGTCTTTGACTTGCCCCATTCTCTACCTCATCTTATTATGAACCTTGGAGTTTGTGTCTTAGAAATAGACAACGCACAGATTTTAGTAGTTCCTGACGTCGTGAACCCTTTCCTGAATCCCATCACGGGCTTCCTAGCATCGTCTCACAGTCAGGTTCCTCTCCTGCACCTTTAAGGCCCAGCGTGTTTCCACCCCGCCTACTTCTTTACTCTCGTTTCCTCCTGCACCCCACTCCTCCTCCCTATTCTGTCTGTACTGCTCTTTGCATCTCATTTTCCGTGCTGTCCCTTTGGCATTCTGTCCTGTGGTTCTGTAAACCTAAAATGCTGCTTCTATCTTCATCATGCAAGCACCCCTCATTTCCTCTCTAGCAGGAATCCCTTCTTACTACGACTCACAGGCCCTGCTCTTACTTCCACACCTGCCTTTTGACCCGTTCTTGGTTTGGCTCTCATTAGATTATGTGCTTGTGGATGCATGATGTCTTTTGTCTGAGGTTATGTCAAGAAACCTGTTCTTTTTTGCCACTATGTAATAAACAGAATTTTGTTCCTCTGAAAATACCCACTGCTGCTAGGCTGGGGAATGGCGCTTTGTCTCCGTGATCCATCTGACTCATTCATTCTCCCACCCTCCCTTCTCCCCTGCCCCCTTCCCTTGCTCAGGAATGGCTGGCTTTTAGTCGGTGAGAATGAAAAGCCCTGGCGTCATGTTCTCTGGTCCCTTCACATGCTTCAGGATCTTGGTTTTGAGAACTGGGGTGGACAGTTTGTGCAAGGCCCAGTACCTCCTTCCTCATCTTTCTGAACCGGTCACTTTACTTGATGTGAAGTAAAGAAGTAAGCGAATGTGCGTTCTTTTTTGGCCCTGTTTTATGTAGAAGAGAGACTGAGTAATGAGGGAGAGGGGGAGATGACGAGTGAGAGCTTTTATACCTTGAGGAAAAAAACATTTGGGTTTTTTTTTTTTTACAATTAGCAATTCAAATTTTGTTTATACTCTCTGCTGTATGAAGACTGTGGCTGATTATAGCAGAAATATGCAATTACTGTTAAAAGTTCAAATCGGAATAATTGGGAAGGAATCTGAACTTTTTGTGGTCACAAATTAAAGGAGCGAAGTTTCTGAATTCTCAGTTTCTCCCAAAAAACTATTGTTAAGAAAACGCAAAACAATTCTCCCTCCACGTCAGGAACTTGCAGAGAAAAATAAACAAGCTGCTAAAATAATTACCTCTGAAATTCCCTTTATCTCTACCTGAACAAGGCAGACAAGCTCTGAATGTGGAGAGCTGGTCTGGGGTGTGGGAGGCCTGTGTTCTCTGCATGGTCCTGCTGCTCCTGTGCTGGCTGACCTTGGGCTGCGTGCTTCTCCGTGCGTGGCTTCCCATTCGTCCTGGAACAGGTTATTGATCTTTTAGAAGGGTTCCAAAGTAGAAGGATGAAAAACACTTTATAAAGCCTGGCTGTTCTTGCTGTTGATTACCTTAATTACAATGTGATACTGAACTCAAAACCTCTGTATGCTGCTTTTTGTGGCTTGAAGAAACAGTGAAAGCGTGATGCCCCAATTAATTCTTGTTTCATGGAGAGACCTGTGACTCCAAAACTGAAAGATCCTGTACCATGTCTGCAGCCTAGAACTGTTTTATAAGTTGACTGAAGCACAGATATTCTGACTCCCTTGAAGCTTCTCCTAAGATCTGTAATGACCTTTTCTTGGCCAGGTCTCACGGTCTCTGTTCCATCTTCATCCTTCTTGGCTTCCCTGCTGTTTTTGACACTTGATCATGCCCAGTCTTGAAATCTTGTCCTCCCTTGACTTTTGTGTCAGTATTTTCCTAGTTTCCCTCCTACTGTTCTAGTCATTCATTCAGTAGCTTCTGCACTAAGCTATTTACCTTCCTGCATTTATTTTTTTTCATGAGTTAGACACAAAGACCCACCTCTGGTATCCTCTCTTTGCTTTTCTTTACCTCCTCAATGCCAGGGATACTAAATGATGCAACTTGGCGTACTACCTTAACATCTTTTTTGAATGGTTTGCTGCAAGTTTAGGACTGCTGAGGCCACAGTGGAACTCTAGAAAGCTCCTGTGAGAATTCCCTTTGTTTCCTGCTTTCCCCTGTTGTGAGCCTCCACAGTTTGGCCTATGACATGGGTTTTCTCGCCCTCTCCATGCTCTGCACGTACAGGATAGGGGCTCATCTTCCAGTTTCATGGCCTGAATCTCCCACTTCTTTGTTAGTCTGTTTGGGTAACCTTTATGCTTTCTACTTCAGTTACCATCTTGATTACTGCTAGCTCTTCTTGCTGGCCTCTGACAACTGCATTACCTTCTTGTCTTGTTAAAAACACAGTGACTGAAGCTATCCTCCTGGGGTGTTTTCTCAACAGGTTGCCGTCTCCTCCTTGACAAGCCTGTTCATTGACTGTCGTCCAGCACAGAAGGTTTCATCTTCTTGTGCTCGCTCGTAGGCGCCTTCACATTTATGTTTCTCCCCTTTCTCTGATCCACGGGGGTCCCTTCCAACCCCTACCATTCTGTGATTCTGTCTGTCGCTGTCTCACATTGTCCTTTGCTCTGCCGGCAACACAAGCATGACGTTGTGCTTTTTCCTTTTCTGCATGAGCATCTCTTCACATTCTTCCTCAGCTGACTCATACCTTGATACATACAGGAAAATTGCCAGCCAGTGGAGGGCAGGCATACTGGAAACTACTTATTTGCACATTTGAAAATTATTCAAAAGGTCTAGCTGGTACTCAGAGGTAGTTGTCTTGTTACATGTACTCTCCTCTCCCTAGCTTCTTTTGTAAAGAAGGATGATTACAAAAGTAAATAAAGATCATGGTAAGCAAAGAAACAATATATCAAAGACTAGGAAGGTTGGGGTTGGAGCGGAGTAGTATTTACTCGCAGTTGCAAGATGGCAACTGTGGGAAGTATGTGTGTGAAAGAAACTGGCTTCTTTCAGTATCTGTAAGGAAATGAACAGGAGATTTAGTTTGAGGGTGATACACAAAATGGAGCATTTTATGAGTCGGATGCAGAAAGCCAAGTAGCAATACTAGTGTTTTAAGCCAGAATAAGTTGCTAATGGGTGTGTGTTCCTTGCTAGTGCAGTTCTGAATCCTCTTGACCTTCCAGCTTGGTACAAATCTTGACAAGTTGTGAGCCTGGCTAGGGATTGTCACATGTTTTGTCTCCTGGAAGACAGGTCAGTCAGTTTAGTTCAGAATAACAGCTAACAAAATAGTGAAAAGGAATTACATGAAAACAGTGGTTGAGACCTTATTTATGAGCTTCACACAGTATTACTGGATTCTTCTGATCATTCCTCAACTTAAGCTGCACTTTCCTTCTCAACTCCTCTTTAACAGGCTTTTCTGCAGTGCTTTGGTAATCTTAACTTTAGGAGCATCTGCTGTATGTACATTTTGTCCATGTGGTATACGACTAATCTGCACTTAATACCAATTTCCTTATTTTCTATGAAATCTGTACATAGTTCTTCCTGGTGCTGGATAGGCCTTGCCACAAGTGGGATGGAATGGGTTGTGGCTTGTTTCAGCAGCTATTGCAGAGTTCATATTGACTAATCTGTTTTCAGTGGTTCAGCCTTTGGTGAACAGGTTCTGACCACTTGCAGTCAGATTTTCATTTTCACTGTGCCTGGCTGGCGTTCATTTAGCCCTGGGAGCTCGCTTGCATAGAAGCTTTATAGTATTACTATATTAAACTGCAAGGTTAACAGTAATTTTTCACTGATAGACCCATTTTTTAATGGGAATAAGAATACAGTTTTCATTTGTAAGTGCATGTTGCTTTCTTTTAGCTTGGGTTTCTGTACCTGTCTGTGCAACGATGTGAAGATATTCTGAGCAAGATACTCTGCATGCTGATCTACTTCTGATGTTTCTAATTTCAGGGACAATCTGGGTGTCGTATCAGAGTTTGCATATCCTGTACTGAAGGTTTACTACTAAATGTGATTCTGATAGGCAGTTAAAATCTAAATCCTTCTTTTCAACCTGGGTGCTCCCACATGGCTGTGGGAAATACCTTCTCTTAGATACAGTTTCTCTACCACAGAGTTCTTGGTTTCCAAGGGAAAATTTCATTCCAGATATGTGCTCATAAATTTGAATTATTCTAAAAACAATACCCAACACCTTTCTCAGCGTAAGAGTAATTGTTCTGTTAATATTGTTAAAGCAAATGCCAAAGATTTCTCTTGCCTGCCTTGGCATGTGTTTAGAGTTACAGCTCCTACTTGCAATGGCAAAATACTGTATAGTGGAGGGATGCTGTAGAGACATTTCTGCTGCGGTGATGTATTTTCATTGTGCTGCTTCAAAGTGCTTGGTTTACTTTTTACTTCAAATCTGTTTCTGGGAGGAATGTCATGGGACATTTGGCTTATTATTACAATAAATCTTTTATAGTAGTCTTACTACAAAGAAAGTAATTTTCGCCTCGAAAGTGTTTTAGGCATACCAGTATGCTCAATATCATTTACTCTGTCTTTTGACAGGTGTTACATATTCCCCACTTTCACTTACGCAGCACCATAAATAAGCAAACTAATCTTAACTTTGAACACGTATTTTCAGACTGTCTGAGGGGGTCTCTGCAATGCCTGTGTAGTATTTCTCTCTGCATTTTTGCCGCATGTTTATATAGCAGACAACAAAAATATTTGATTAGTTGGTCTTATTAAAATCTGGCAAGGCACTAGCTATGCTTGATCCTAGCCTTTTATGCCTGGAAAGATACAGGTGTGTCTGTAAAGATACAGACATCTCCTGTCCCTTGACATGAGAATGTTTTAGACTTTGGCTGTAATGCCCTCTGTTGATACGTTTAAATAAGCAGGTCAGGTTTGTAAACTATACCTTTTGCAGTCTTGTACAAAACTAGTACATAATTACTTTGGGAATTGGATCCTGGTGCACTTCCAACTTGGGGAATTTGGTGACTTTATAGTCCCCACAAGACTTCATGCTTCGTTAGTACCAAGAATGCATATACAGTCCGTGCCATTCATTCACAAAATTCAAAATACAACATTATACCCTGCTCGTGCGCTTTTCACAAAATGGAGGGAGTCAAAAGGTCCTGTGTTAAAATGTGCCATTATGATATTCCCATAATTAGTAACTGTTATGAAAACAATTTTGTTTTCTTTTTATTTTTCTTCGAGACTCAATATGAACCTTAGGTTGTTGAGACTTCTGTTTGTGAAGAGAAAACCATATCTGTATAACAATGTAATTGGAACAAAACAATTAGTTCAAAGATTTATGTTAAGCTGTACATGGTCTGAAAGTTTCATCTTCCTCCAACTCTGATTTTTCAGTACCACCTTAGTGTGCTGTGTCGTAACTTTTAGCAAATTTCCAGTTCGGGATGCCACAGTTACTGTACCACCAGTGTCCTTCCACACAAAGTAGTGTCAAACACTCAAAGCCATCCCATCTTGCGCACAAAGTAGTTCTGAGCAGGGGCAGCGAGCCAGAGCACTGTGACACGGCCGGGCGCAGACTGACTGTTCGTATTCATGTGGGTGACAGCACGCGGTGCGCTCTTAGGTGGCAGGAACTTCCTTTGGTTGAGTTCTTCTTACCTCTGTGGTTCATGACTAGCGAGAACTGCGTGCCCCCTATTACCGCATCTGCAAGTCTGTAGTTCATTGGGAAAATGTTTTTCGGCTTGTTCTGCCCGTCCCAAAGATAGGAAACATGGTTCCAGGGTATGGCGATTTTTCTTACCTCTTCGCCCCAGGGACTGGTTTTCCTCCTTTCACAGCGCACAGCTTCTGTCTACTTTCAAATTGCAGTGCTTCGCTTTTGGTTTGCTGATGTACTAACATGACACCTACCCCTCCTTCCAGGTTAATTTTCATTTTATGAACAATGCCCAGCAGCCTCTCTCTTCCTTTTGGATTTGATTCCAGAAACAAAAACATTTTCTGAAGGCTTCTCACAAGTAGTTGCCAAAATGCTGGATTACAGTTTCAGACTGTGCAAGTAATCAGTATCCTTTCTTCTAATTTATTACATTAAATGACTATCTCTCAGTGAGGATGTTTTCTTAGAGAAGATAAAATTTTGAAGTGTTTTGTTCCTGCCCTCTTAATTCACACCTTCTGGTTTTTGAGGGAAAGCACACATCTTAAAATGGCAAATTTATCTCCCTGCCAGAGTTAGCAAAATTGATTCTTTTGCCCTTTCTGGATTGGCGTAAGAATACAGGTTTCTTGCATGTGTAATTTACACAAGTACATAAAAATTGCCTTTTTCCATCAGCATAGAAGCTGTCTGGTGCTCCATGCATGTGGTATTCCTGCGTGTTACCTTTCTTCCGTACTTTTGGAGGCAATTCCCTCTGACTGACATCCCACTCACCTTTGTTTCAGAAAGGTTGTGGTCAAATGTTTCTTTTTTGCCAGTTTGTTGGGTTTGAGTTTTTTTATTTGTTAAATACCTTAGAACCTACGTGTATCTCTGAGTAGATTAGATGTATATTGTTAGTTAGATCACTCAATCTGTGTTTTGGGCACCTAAATAGAAGTGGCCTTATTTTTAGAGGTGTTCTACAGCAGTGTCTCTCACTGGTAGCCTGCTGTGCATTTCTTTCTTCTCAAAGTCTGTGGTGAGATACTGAAGTTGAGTCTCCTGTTGAATGTTTTGCCCGTAGTGTTTCATTGGATTGGAACAGCAGCAACTAAAGCAGCAGTGACAGTAAATATAGAAAAGTAAATGTAGAGATTTATTCTAGAATGTGCCTCTTCTGGAGGCTGTGCGCAGCGTGGTTTCATTCATTGCGTGACTCCCTGCTTCAGTTGTAACTGATTCTGACTGGCCAGCCTTTGAATCCAGCCTTAGAGAATATTTCAGGCTATAAATGTTTATTAACTGCATTCAGTATGACCCTTAGAGTGCTGTTCCCCACATTTCGTACATTTTTCAGTCCTGATATATAAGTAGCAGTGATCTTGGATAAGATCTGACTGGCTGAGAGCAAGAAGTTGAAAAATAGCAGGGCAGGCAAAGTACAGATTTCTTCAGTCTGGCGGCAGGGATTACAGTCTGATAGACAGAAGGCTGCCTTGCGTTTTCAGCCTAAGGTTCGATTTTCTAGTTACAAATATTCAAAGTAAGGCAGTAGCTTTCCTGGAAAGCTGTAGGGAAGTATTACTAGTCCCAAGTGAATTAGTGGTTATTAAAAGGTATTCAATGCTAGGGTTTTCTTTAATGATTAATACATTTTTCTTATGAATGAGACAGATTCTCTTCTGTTTAATTGTAGTTTTGGATCAGTGCTTGGCTGTCATTTTTGCACCTCTCTGACCTTCTTGACTTGGGGTTGTGCTGGAACTAGTCAGTGCTTGAGAAATGAAGACTCTGCAGTCAATTTCCAGCTGTTGATGGTGGTTATGACTTGGCTACCTTACCCTTGGTTTTTAAAGTCAGCCAAATAAATAAACAGATACCCTTTACCAAGTAAAGTGGGAGATGATGAATTCTGGTCTTCAACTTTCTTTTTACTTCTTTGAAGTTAATTCTAGCTTGCGAATGTGGTAGCTTTTTTTTTTTTAAACACCCTTGATTTCAGTTCAGTGTGTTTGTTAGTCATTAGGGTTTTTTTTTTTCTTTGTTTGAGTGGGTCGTAAGGGAAGAGTTTGAAAGAAGATTTGCCAGGCAATAAACTGGGAAGGGAAAGTTGGAAGAATCATCGGCTGCTCTGGTTTGGCTGCAGTCTTGTTTTATCATGCCATTAAGTAGTGTCAAGCTGGTGTACTGCTTGGATCAGGTGAATCAGATATGCAGCACAAATTATAGCAAGTATTACTCTTACAGTAAGTATTCTTTCAAATAATTTAGTAGCCAATTACAACAAATTATTTTTGTACTGACAGTGTTCTGGAATTGCCACCTTACCTAAGGTTTCACTATGTCTGATAATTACAGATCCCATATTGCCCGGATACAGACTTATAAATCCAGTAACTTGATGAAATTTAAACTCAGAAAAAAAAAATCTTATTCCACTGCTTTGAAATTTCCCGTGCAATTGTTACTGGGTCTGAGTCTTCACTTTCTGTCCTGAATTACTGTCTAGAGTATCTCTTTTTAAAGACCTGCTGCATTTTACTGAAAAGTGTACTGAATGATTAGTGCATATGTATACACAGAATTTTTTTAGTTTAAGATTTTATCTAAGATTTCGGGATTTTGTTTACTTGTCAAAGATTTACATAAAGCAGGGAGTGAAAATATTCAAATTCTTAGTGTGGATGTAATATGACCCAGTTCTAACCTTGCTTGTCTCCCTGACAGGTGTATTTGAAACAGATACACAAAAGCTTGTGTCTTTGATGGTTGGCATATTGCCGATCAACCTTACACTTTACTGCATAGCCAATCATCCCAAATGCTCTACTGACATAACCTGGGCAAATCTGAAGCTCTGTGAAAACTGCAGTGTTTTCTTCTGCTGCTTGAATTTCTGGTGTTTCAGCTTGATATCTTAATCTGCTTTCGTAACCTAATTTTCTTGATTTCTGTATTTGTCCCGAAAAACAAAAAAAGGGGGGGGCAGAAGGGGGTAGCTGGGAAATTCATATTTATTTTCGTTTGGATTTGTATTGTTAGCACAACTGTTGTTTCATAAGAGTTTAACATGCAGGTGATAAGCAGCAGTAATTTGTTCTCTGATTGCACTGTGGAAATTAAATTTACATGAGACACACTGACAAAATTAAGCATTCACTGATTCTTAGTTGGTGTTTGTTTTGTCCCAAGTTGAATGCTACTTTTAGTGAGGGCTGTACCTGTAAAGTTACCATGTGAATGTAGCCGTGTTTCAGTTACACGGATCCTCAGAGGTCTGTCCATCCCTACTGGATAAAAATACATTGTTGCTTTATCATCATATAATTCAGGGAGGAATAGTGCTGGGATTTTGTGCCTTTTTTTTTTTTAATCTAACATGTTTGTGATTGGATCAATTCAGCCATCAAGAGCTGTATTCAGTAAACTACAGCTTGAGGAAGGTGGATATGGAAAGCCTTTTGCCACTCTTATCGTCTAGTTAGCTGTGTAGCAAGTAGTCATCTCGGTCATATGTGACAGCGTGGCAGATGAGCAGATAGATAAGTCAGTAGCAGTTGGGCTTTTGCTTTCCTCCACAGACAGAAAAATGTTTCCACTCACTACAGATAACTGTAGCGCTGCAATTTTACTTTTCAGTGTGTGCGTGCATAGGAGTGTGAGTGATAATGTTAGCTGGGCAATTAGGGGGTGTTTTCTGCGCTCGAGGCTTTGGAGCCGCCGCTTGTGGTGGTTGAGGGATGGATTTTGTTGGGGTGTTGTGTAGGTGTTTGAGCCCCAAGAGGTGTGACGCATGAAAACGAAAGGTTTAGTGCATGCAGACGGGATGGAGTGTAGACTCTCAAGTGCTTTTTGGCCGTGAGAGCACTTCAGTGCAGCAGTGCAAGGTATGATGCATATGGTTGTGGGGAAAGAACAGGGAGCTTCTGTGTCAAAATGCTGGGTGCTTCTGGCTCTGGATCTGTGCATCCGCACTGTTATTGTCAAATTCCTATTTTTAGAATGAGTATCTAATTGGTATTCATGCAGATGGGTGTCTCCCTGTCTCATCTGATCCACTCATCTGGGTGATGCACTTGGTGGGAGGTGTCTGCGGATGAATCTTTCCTAAGCAGCGTGCATGTTTGTGTCGGCCTGTTCTCTCTTACATGTATGCTTGTGTTTAATTTGTTACATGAGTGGGGACAGAAGGATGTGCATGTGTGTTTGTGTGTTTACCTTTCGTATGCACTGGCATGCTCAGAGATAGTATCGTCTAATCCTCTAAAAAGACTGATTTCAAAAGTGAAAGATGCAGGACTTGCAGCCCTTCAAGGCATGATTCTTCTCTTTTTGCAAAGAATAAATGCAGAGCCGTGCAGGTTGTGGCCATGGAAACTTAGCTACCTCAGTCCAGACTTCAGGGGATTGCTCCTAGTATAGTGATGCAGCCAGTGATGAGTAAGAATGATGAATTTTCTACTGCTGCTACAAAAGACAGCATACAAGTTTGTGTGCTAGGTGTACAAGTTCGTACAAGTTCATGCTGCTAAATATTTTCTTCATATAAAGTAATTGTTAAGTAGAAAACCCTGGGTACAAGTGCTAGCCGTGTTGGACAGGTGTGTTTTATTTTTGTGAGGGGAAATATATATAATATTTATGAGAGGAAAGATCCTAAGTTTGTTTCTACCCTGTGGCAAACTTGTCGTGTGACTTTGGACAAGTAAGTTTTTCCCGTGTCTCAGATTTGGGGAGAATACTTGCCTGTTATATTGTGAATTAAGCAAGATTTAGTTCAATAAAGTGGTATGTATGTTTAGAAAAAATGGTTATGGTAGGCAAAGCTTTAACTATTACGAGCTTAATATAGTCTGTTCCACCTTGACATGGCAGATGTAATTATCTATATATAGTATTATGCGTGAGCTTGGTGTTTTGAAATGAGATGTAATCCTAGCTCAAAGGAATAGGATTCATTATAATGTCACCTGATACAAAAAGAGAGGCTAGGCCTTAGAGAGAAATGAATTTACCCTCAAATTAAGATAGTCACAGTCCTGACTTCTCCAGATGATCTAATTAAATTGTGATTTGTATATGGCATGAAGCAGTATTCCCTTTTAGCTATGATTTTCCTCTTACCTGGCACAGTAAACCTGCTGGATTACAGGTGAGCTTGCTGAAGGGTCCCAAGGTTATATTGCTCACGTAGCAAAGGAGTGAATATTATACAGCTGCTGAAGAGGCTCCTCTTCCTTTGAATGGTTTTTAGGTCTTTACCTGGTAACAGCTGGGGTGCTCTGGGTAAGACTTGTCCTAGCAGTGTGCCGTCAGCACTGTCCCAGCCCTCTCAGCAAGGGTGGTCCTCCTAGAGACATGGTCATAGGCCATTTTGGATGATTCTGTCTAGCTGTGAATAAGGTATATGAAGTAGGATGATCTTCACACAGGTATTTGTGATAGGAGGAGAGGCAGAGGAGGAATGCAAATGGAAGTTTCTGTTCTTGCGGTTCACCTTGTTTGTATCTCGGGTTCCATTTCTGCTCTTTTCTCCTCACAGATACTCCTGCTTCCAGCAGCATGGCTTCTGACCTGGAAAGCAGCCTGACTTCCATAGACTGGCTCCCACAGCTTACTTTAAGGGCTACTATTGAAAAATTAGGGGGTTCCTCGCAAGCAGGACCTCCAGGGTCTGCCCGAAAGTGTCCCCCAGGCTCACCGACAGATCCCAATGCCACCCTAAGTAAGGATGAGGCTGCAGTGCACCAAGATGGGAAGCCACGTTACAGCTATGCCACTTTGATCACATATGCCATCAACTCATCACCTGCCAAGAAGATGACGCTTAGTGAGATCTACCGTTGGATCTGTGACAACTTTCCCTACTACAAAAATGCTGGTATTGGTTGGAAGGTGAGGAATTGCTTTGCTAAAGTACCCTTTTTGTCGAATTACAAGACTTATTTTCTGAATTCTGTGCAAAATATCCTCACTGAGCGAAATAAAAAGACAGATGTGAAACTAAGCTGACCAACTGGAGAAAATGCAGAGCCATTTTCTCTGAGAATTTTGTTGTACGTGTGTGGTGGGCCCCTTAAGGAGGAGTGCGGAAAAAACCCACCGCCAGCAACCAAGAAAAACAAAAAACCCCCACAGAACCCACATTGCTACCAACCTCTGCATCACGCTGATGCTATTTTCATTGCACCTTCTGTAGATGTATAGGTGGTTCAGCCACGTATTATTCATCCTAATCCATCCCTCTGCGTTCCACAGCATCTGTTCTGCTCCGTTCTGGGTATATGTAGTGAGCTTTGGCTTTTGAGTACGCACCATCCGTCTGTTTTCTCTGCCTGCTGCCGGGCATACTCGGAAGGCTGTATGTTTTTGCTGTAGCACTTACCCGTATCTCTTACTCTTTCATCAGAACTCTATTCGTCATAACCTCTCTCTGAATAAATGTTTTCGGAAGGTGCCTCGGCCGAGAGATGATCCCGGGAAGGTAAGAAATCTGCATGCTCCTGGGCAAGCAATTTAAAACTGCAGGGAATAAGCTGGGGTTGCCCTTTCTAACTCATGGTTGGAATTTGAAACCTAAAGTGTAGGCAAAAATGGAAGCAGTAGTAAGATTTACTGCAGTGCTTTGGCTACAGAAGCATTCACTTAAAGGGAACTTGTAAAGGGGCCTTAATGGTTTTAGCAATTATTTTTCTTATCTGTGATCTTCGGTTGACTTTAAAGGTACTGGAAGAAGGCAAAAATGGGGTTGAATGTACTTTATTAGTTTTGTTTCTTTTTCTTTATGTGTAAAACACGGGTCTACTCCAGCCTGTTCTATTATGAAAGACCATAGTGGCTGCTGCAAAACAGCAGGACTATGATGTAGCATCATGGGCTTCACAAAGGCAAGGTCCATGGAAGTGAGAGCAGAACTACTACCTGTTTAGACTGCAAAACATTTGATGTTGGAGAAAGAAATGTCACCATCAGATAGTTCAAATCTGTAGAAATCACTGACAAATAAAACTCAGAAATTTAGGAATTTGTTGGCTAAGTAAGGGCTAACAAAGTCCTGTTAGTATATATAGATTGTAAAGGGGAATTGCTAGCAAAACCAAGATTTGGCACCTTGGCATGTAGATACTATTACTGTTAAAAAAAATAAAACCAAACAAACAAGCAGAAGGAGATGGTGGGAACAAGAAGCCATGTATTTAGACAGAAAGATTATCTCTTCCCCCCATCCTAAAGTTACCAGAAAGGGCCACTTGCGCAGGCCTTTTATTTCAGGTTATATTTAAAGGACTAAGTGGTGCCCAGTTGGCGTCTATAAATGGAAGTAGTTTATCTTTGAAGATCACTGCTCAAAAATACCATTGATTATATGGCTTATTCCGGGAAATCTTAAATGACTTCAGTGTATATGTTTGCAGGTGTTCATTGGCATGTTGGGCTGCATTTGCAATGAAAACCTGTCCTGTGCTTGTCACTGATTATTCGGATTTCAACTGGAGGTTAAAATGAGCTAAATCATCACACTCCAGAGTTCTCTTTATACTTCTTCAGAAAACAGTAGATGTAATTATAGACTATTGTACCTTGAAAGGGACCTCTGAAGGTCAACATGCACCCTCACCCACCTCCCAGACAGGGACAATTAGATTGGGTTGTTGAGGTCTTCGTTGAGTTTTGAATCATCTCCAAGGATGGAGATACCACAACTGGACCCTTGTTCTAGTGCTGCACCACCATCATTGTGAAGAATTTTTTTTTTTTATATCTGATTGTAGTTTCCTTTGCTGTAACTTGTGTTTGTTGCCTCTTATTCTTGTGCTGCACGTTTCTGAGAAGAGTTTGATTCTGTCTTCTTTATAATCTCCTTACACAGTTGAAGACAGTAGTTGGGTCCCTTTGGCCTTCTCTTCTCCAGGCTAAACAGATGTCTCTGTGTGACCTGCTTGTACATCAGGTGTTTTAGTTCTTAACTACTATGGCTGCCCCTTTTTGGATGCATTCTGGCACATCAATGTCTGTCTTGCAGTGGGAACCCCCCAAACGGGCACAGTAGTCACAAACATGGAGGACCAGTCCTTCTAGCTGTCTGCCAGTCTGAACACCGAGTTGGTTCTCATCGGTCAATAACAAATTCATGTTGTGAGGAAGGTACTGACGGGGGTGTGCAGGCCTAAAAGAGTTGGCCTAGCTTGGATCAAAGCATCCTTCGCTCCTCTTGGTGTCCTGTCTCGGAGTGCTGGAGATGTAGAGCATTCTGCCTTCCACCAGTAACGTCACACCTCATTGTTCAGCGCAGCCCAGTGCAAGAGAGGAGTCTCTTTCCAACACCCAGATCTCAGCTGTGTAATGTTCTGGAGCGTGATCCTTGTGGTCCTAACGTTTAGTTGGTGCTACGTTCTTTGAGTCAGTAACCCCCTGCTTCAGGAAGCTCTCCGATTGAATCGTGTGCTCACCAATGGCTCTTCTTTCCAGGGCTCTTACTGGACAATAGATACGTGTCCAGATATATCTCGCAAGAGGCGGCATCCTCCAGACGATGACGTGAGTGTTGTTCTCCCCAGGCGGTGTGGAGCAGGAGGGGGAATTCCCTCCGTGTTCTGAGGAGTCCTTACAGCACCAGACGATGGTGTCGTTTTGGGGGCAGGGTATGCGGGTGGGGAGGCACAGTCTGGGACTGCGTGAACCAGCACGTGTGTCCTGCTGACTGGCTGTTGTTGCATTAATCTTGTTCAAAGTCCTTCATCCTGACTCTTTAGTGACTAAGGCCCAGTCCTCCTATTTTCTAAGCCATGAACTTCTGCAGCGGGGGAGCTGGCTTCCCATCTGCAGTTTCACTTCTCCATCTGTTCTTGATTTCTGCTCCTTTCCTTTTCTCTTTCTTCCCCATCCACAGATACCACAAGACTCCCCAGAGCAAGAGGCAAGTAAAAGCCCCCGAGGGGCCGTTCCAGTCAGCACAGAAGCCTCTTTGCCACCTGAGGCCACCCCTCAGCTGTCACTCCAGAGCACCACCCCCATTGCCAACTACAGCCAGGTGAGCAGCAGGGACAAGGATAGAAGCCTTACGGCGGCGGAAAAGGGGAAAAGGAGAAGGGGAGGAATGTGTGAATGGAAAAGCAAAGTGGTGAGAAGAGAGGGAATCGTGAAAATGGTGATACAGAAGCAAAAATAAAGGAAGAAGCTGAAATTGCACAGACAGAAAATAAGGAGGGAAATGAATTTTAACAAAATGTGGATCAGGATAAGAATAAAGATAAAGGCATAATGGCATTAGACAGCTGAAGAAAAGGCTGGAGCCAGTGTGCTGCAGAGGCAGGGCGGTGGTTGATTTTCCCTAAGGAAAATGGCATCTGGGAGATGAGCCAAGTGATATGGGATGTTGGTGGATGTTCTACCTGTAGCTGGCCTCTGGGTCCCTGTCCCAAGTTACAAAACCTCATACAAACTGAAGGCCTTACTTCTACCTTCCTTAGCAGGGCGCAGGGCCTGTGGATGTTGCCTCTACTGTCGCAGGGGGGCAGGGCCGCGAAGGGGCCGATGTGCCACCCCCGCTCTACAGTGCCAACCATGACTTCAAGTTCTCCTACTCTGAGATCAACTTCCAGGATCTTAGCTGGTCCTTCCGAAATCTCTACAAATCCATGCTGGAGAAATCATCTTCTTCTCAGCACGGTGAGTAACCATGTGCGTCATGTGGGGTGGGCAGGTATCTGCCCACACAGTCTTGTCCACTGATCTATCCTTGGTATCTCTCTGATCTCTCCTCGTTTAGGAGCCTGTGCAAACAGACTTTCCGTCTTTGGCATGCTGTAATTAGTTCTGCCAGGAGCAGATAAGAAATCTGCATGTCTTTTATCTATTGCTCCCCCCAGTTCTCTCGGAATAAAGAGGATAATGATTTAAAAATACTTCATGTTGATACAGAAGCAAATACTAAAATGGCAGAAGCTTAGAGAAATGAAGTCCTGAAGAAAAGCTTGTCGGAGAAGTATTCACAATCTGTCAGGCTAGATAGCATGGGAGGGAGGGGATTGTTGCATGTAGGCGGTGGAGTTTCTCTGAAAGGAGAGTAGAAACTCGTCATTGCTCAGATCTGTTAAAACAAGGATTGTACAAGGCCTTGGAGAATTGAGCTTTGTGGATGGAGGGTGCGAAAGAGAACCTACAGCTCCATTCATAGCTTGCATTTCTGGGCTGAGGAGGCAGCCACCAGAGGGCAGAACCACTGCAGGGATGAGATGTCCACGGAAAACACTGTGCAAAAATCTCCAGTAGTTGTTTCCGCCTATAAACACTCCTCTAAATATTAGTCTGGTGTAAAAAGGAATTTATTGTTAGATGAGCCTATTGCCTGTGCTGTCAGCCATCATACGGTGCAGGCAAAGTTTGCTGCTGTAGGAGAAGCCTCCTGAACTTGTAGCTTCAGTGAAACAAAATTATTACTTTCCCTGCTTTTATCGTGCTGGCACTTGAGATTCCTAGTAGGAGCCTGTTGTGTGAGGTGGTGTAGAATGAGCAAGCTCCAAAAATGTAGAGAAGAGCCTTGACTCAGTGTGTGCCTCTGTAAAGGCTTAGCAGCAGTCTGTTGGTTCCCCCCCCGTCCTCCCCCCCAAGTCTTCAGCTGTAAAGCAGTCTAGGAAAACTAACAATTTTTAACAAAATTTTGTGGGGACCTTTTGAGTCAGGATGGCAGTATTCATCCTTTTGCCCCATTGCAGTAGTAGGATGGTCTAAGGGTTGATTGATCTAGTGAAAAACTGAGGCTTGCGTGCGGGTGGTCTGGTAAGGGCGCTCGAAGTAAGAAATGGGTAGCTCAGGTTAGTGGCGTGTAATGCCCTTCACTGTGATTTTTCCCAGAGATTCCACAACATAAGAGCAGAATGAACCAGGGAAGCAGACCCAAGAGATGTGCTGAGCTCCTGATGTGGGGAGGAATGGAGAACACGTGCTGCTCTTGCGTGTAGGGGATGCCTGAAATACAGGAGGATAGAAATGACACTCCCAATGAGTCAGGAGGAATGAAAGTAATAAAGCAGCCCTGATGCGTGCAGCGTGCTCTGTGTACAAAAGCAGCAGAATGTGACCTCTGGTGATCTGTGTGAGAAAAATTGTGGAGGTTCCTGACCAAGCTGCTTGTAAGATGGGAACCGAAGGGAGCTTTTGGAAACAGCAAGTCAGATTTATCAAGTTGCCTGTTTGCTAAATGTTTTGTTGTTTAAGTTTGCTTAAAGGTCATTTCTAGGAGAACGACAAGTGCATGAAATTTCATGTGAGCATGGGTTACACAGGTAAATACAGGAGAAATCCAACGAGGAATTTTAAGTGCCCAGTTCTGCACTAGAAGTTTAAATCCTGCTGGGGCTTTGTTGTTGAGCCTTTCGTTTTGACCAGAACCTGGAGCAGGGTGAGGGCGTTACTGTGCAGGTGACAGTTGCTGGCAGCCTGTAGAGGGCACTCCAGAAGCTTCATAAATAGCAGGATGAGCAGTGTGAAATTAGAGATGGATGATTTAAGCAGGGGTCTGATCCAGGCAGCTCTTAAAGCTCCCTCCGCTTTCTTGTACTCGGCAGGTTTCTCTTCTCTCCTTGGTGACATGCAGCCCTCCAACCACAACTACTACATGTACCAGCAGCAGCAGCAGCAAGGCCCATCATCAGTGGGTGCTGCTCCCCCTCTCCACACTCCAACCCCAGAGGGTTGCCCATCCCAAGGGGGAAAGCAGCAGGGTGGTGAAGGTTACGGCCCTCCACCAGTGATGTCCATGCACCCGCCCCCAATGCAGCATGGAGGCTACCACCAGCATCAACAGCATCACCCGCACTCCCACCCACAGCAGCAGCCACACCAGCACCAGCAGCAGCAGCAGTCACAGGCTTCAATCAACAATGCTGGCTTTGGTGAGTCGGGGGCGATGGAAGGGACAGCTGGGGAAAAGGGGGCTGTGAGGAGTCCCCGTACAGAAATTCCACAGGGGAGCTTTCCCGAAGTAGTGCCTACATTGTGTGTGGAAAAAGGGCGAAAGCCAGTCGTGGTTGAAACCTGAGATGGAAATTCCTTCCTTACTGAAGGAAAGGAGGATACGTCCACACTGGTTTTGGGATTCTGTTTAGGGATGCAGGGTAAAGTCAGGGGCTAAATGAAAAAGGAGGCACCATCCCCGGTCTTCCAAGGGGGAAGGGATTTCTAGCTCCTATAGCATCAGGCTGTTTGGTGAAGAGGGGCAAATCATTTTACATGAAGGGCTGGAGGGAAAGGGCGTCTGTAACGGAGTAATCTTGTCCCTGTTTCTTTCCAGCATTTCCCCCTGATTGGTGCTCCAACATTGATTCCCTGAAGGAAAGCTTCAAGATGGTAAACCGGCTGAACTGGTCTAGCATTGAGCACTCCCAGTTCTCAGGTCAGTGGTGGCCTAGTGACTAGGTCTAGTGACTCCGTGACCAGGGCCGTAGTCTAGAATATGTGAGTGCTGTGCCCAGATCTTTTTATTCAGTGTAACAATGTCAAGTCCATGGGTTTCCCAGTGACTCGACTTTTCTATCTGTGAAATGAGGCATCCTGCTTCATGGGTTCTGTTAGAGACTCTGAAGCGCTTAAACACTGCAGGGATTTGGGGCAGGGGGAATTAATTCATAAAAGTATGTCAGAAAGCTAACTGAGATTTTTCCCTCCTACCCTTCGCTCCCCTACCCGAGTCAGTGAGACAGTATCCTAGATATGGAGCTCTCCAGGAGTTTGGTGACAGATTCGAAGCGATGAAGTTGGGTTTGTGGGGTGAAGGTAGGACTTAGGGGTAGAAAACAGAAGGTCTTTGCAGGGAAGACCACAGTGTGAGGGCTGTCTGTGACGTTGTCCTTTGTGCCCTGCAGAGCTGATGGAGAGTCTGCGCCAGGCTGAGCGGAAGAACTGGACGCTGGATCAACACCATATTGCCAACCTCTGCGACTCCCTTAATCACTTCCTTACCCAGACTGGTCAGCTCCCTCACCTGGTTGGCCCACAGCAGCCCCCCCGAATCTCTGATTCTTGTGCCCTGAACAGTGGCAAACAGGAGCAATCCATGAACCAAGGTAATTAGGAGGGAAACTAAAATGACATGTAAATGAAGGCCCAGTTCTGTGAATATCGCAGACTGCTTGCTGCCTTGCCAGGCAATGGAGCACCGAGCAACTCAGGGCTAGGCTGTCAGAGCTGTTCGTGGCAACTGGGCTTTCTCTGGCTTTAAAGAATNAGGATGTCCCNTGTCTGTNAGCCTAGACAGACGGTTGTTGGGCGATGCATACCATTGACAGGCAGCCTCTCCAGGCAGAAATACATTTAAAAGGTAGAGCTGTAGAAGGAGAAGGGGGTGGCGGTTTTTGTAGGTGACCAACAGAAAGGAATGGCGAGGTAGAAAGATTGCTATTCCAGATGGCAGGAGCTGTAAAGAAGAAAGCTCTTGCACCCATGTTGGAGAAATACTGACTGGACGAGGAGTAGGAGGATGCTTTCTGAGGCGAGCACTGAGGATATCGGGGTCTTTACAGAACTGTGATGGTGTGTGTCATCTAGTACTGAACTACATGGATGATATTGAGCCAGCTTGTGGCGTTTCTGGATGAAAATTTTCTTCTTTTACAATAATAGAGAAACTCCTGCTGGTTCCAAGAACAAGATCCCTGACCAAGCTATAGCTTGCAGTTAGGACCCAACAGCTGAACATCTCCTCAGTATCCCATGGGTCTGAGTGAGTTGCTCTGTGGCTGAGCTGCCACCTAGTCAAGGC
>Ga0065711_1034062_pt1 | contig 24362 bp, 13 predicted proteins | sample Hoacrofraction12_FD_59098 | JGI IMG/M metagenome (GOLD analysis project Ga0065711, IMG submission 59098) | Hoatzin crop microbial communities from Cojedes, Venezuela - Epithelial fraction 12 v2 (version 2) | ecosystem: Host-associated > Birds > Digestive system > Esophagus > Crop | place...
TTCCCCCCCCCCCCCTTCTTTTCCTCCTAGTTCAAAAAACAGGCTGAGGAGTGGCTGAATAGAAGACCCAATATTAATGATTTATTAGCAATTAAGAAAACTGTGAAAAAGTTAAAGGCCCAGTTAAGGTGGAAGCTGATTGAAAAGAAGAACTTTGAGGAGGTATGAAAATCTGACAGTGTTGGTGGTTTTGTCTGTTGTTTTTTAAATTGGTTTAGAAAAGTTAATTTTGTCTGTTCCAAGTAAGTGGTAACTATATAGAATAGTTCGTGTTTCCTGACCTGAATTTTGCCTTTAACTGGGGAAGTTTTACTGGCCCCTGAGACCAAGCCTGAATGGCTTTTAAAAACCAACCAAACAAAAAAGCATTTGATACGTAGCCACTTTTCTGTGTCAGTCTCTAGCCACAGCACTGTGCTTTTAACTAAGTCTCTCTTGGGTCATCTCTGTTCACAGCATGAACAGTTTTGTCCAGCTCATTTTACTGTGTGGTTTTGTATTACTTTAAGTTTTTAATTTTGGTGACAGATGTCAATGTCTGTTGTAGTTTTTAGGGTTCTCCACTACCCCTCAGAGAAGTCCAAAGAATGTAAATATTACCCCAGCTTCAGTGCCATTTGTTTGATCACACATCAATTGTTTTGATGATGCTTAAGGAAAAAAAGAACCTGCATGTGTCTCTCTGTAAGCATTATAAAGGGGCAGTAAGCTTCCAAGAGGGATTTAAAATGAGACACGCTAATGAAACCCATTGGGAAAAGGATTCTTGAATAATGAGGTGACATGAGGAAAATGTCTGCTTATGGGAGAAAAAAAGTGAATGAATTATGGAACCTGGCGTTGCTGGTAGATGAATGATGTTGCTGTTGTGATTATATGTGATCAGCTAAGTAAAAAAACCCAGCAAACCAAAACAACTCTTTGACTTAAGAAACAAATAGGCAAAGGGCTAGAACATTTGGTGTGTCACACAAATAAAGGGAATGCCTTTTTCAGTGATTAGGCGTTAAGAGATTCTCTTGAGCTTCCAGGAAGAAGACTGATTAAAATACGCATTTGAGAATACGTTCAACTCCAGAACTGTGATATAGAAGCTATTTTTTAGTCCTGATACAATAGGTTACTGTTGTTTGATATAATAGCAGAATGAGAATTACACACTAACTTTGTTTTTCCTAATACAGTCTGATGATTACAGTGAGTTTGAAATGACAAGAATTAAAGACGAGATCGCTGATGTGCGAAATAGGCTAGTTCAGGAAATATCCAAGGAACAAGAAGAATATGTAAGTATTAAACAACTTAAGCAACTAAGACAAACCTGTGTGAGGCACATCTGCATTTCAGTTACTTTAGTGTGTGCTCTAGGTAAAATAAAAAATGTGATTTTTTATGGTGTTGAATGTTAAGGTGGCCCATTTTTGGTGAAACCTATGGGAGAAGGCATGGAGGCTGATGAGTTTTATCTGTGTGAACACAGTTTCTTCAGTTTCTTCCTTCCCTGCTCCATAAGGGAGTGAGGTGAGGAGAAAATCTGAGCTGTAGTTCTCAACCCAGAAGAGCTGCAGGTGAAAGTGTAAGCTCAGTTGCTGAAGAAAGTTTGTGTTTCTTGCAAGAAGGGGATCTGTTTTCTTATGACTGGGTTAAAACAGGCTTTTATCCTGAAGTGAAAGAGATCACCCTTTCTCTGTGTCCTCTATATGGAGGGGAAGAATCAGAAACCGTTGCCCTTGTGAGTGAGTAGAAGGGCACCAGGATTTGTGGTGGTGATATACCTACCCCTGCAGACGTAGCATTTGTGTGTAATAGTTACCTTGCAGCATTACAGCTGTGCAGGGTCTGGAGATGCAGGAGATGCTGGCCTGGTTTGTGTTACTACTTCATTTCCATCTCCCTCCACTTACCTGTAGTGAAGTTGTTTTCCTTTGTTTAGGCCTACTAAAGCCTCTTGTAGAAAAGATGAAATGTTTTCTGTGATAGTGCGTGAGCTGTTTGGGGCCTTAACACTACCCACTCACTCACCCACCCTCAGAGTTTTCAAAAATCTGTCCATATTGAACTGCTATATTCGTGTTGTGTGTGTGTGTGTTGGTTTTTCTTTTTTTTTTCTTTGAAAAAAGCAAAAAAGCAAATGGCAGTGTTGTTTTAAATGATGCTGTTGAAGGAGGTACAGTCATGGTTAATGTACGTTTGAATGTCCTGGGTATACATTGCAAATGTTAAGTGTGTATTTATATATGTCAGAAACTAGTGACCTGACACTGTGGGCCTTGTTTCCTTGATTTAGGAGAAACTTACTTGCTTGGTACAGAAATGGTTCCCTGAGTTACCACTTCTTTATCCAGAAGCTGGAATTCTAGACTATGTGGTAAGCAGAGATTGTATCTGAATGCACTGTCAGCTACTGTTTTGGGCACTGTCAAGGTTCAGCACCAGCAATGCTCTGCACAGTGTCTGTCCATTTGGGGGACATAGACCCCGAGTGTTGTTTGTTGTGGTCTTCCTCCTTCTCCCCCTCTTCTGGAGGATGTTCAAGGAATGCATTTCGTTAGCTGCCTCATCATGGCCAGTCTCTTGGTAACAGGTACTCTAACATTTTAACACATCCCAACTGTTTTTATGCTTTGCTAAGTTGATGGAGGAAGCTGAAGCCTCTGACTTTTACCAACTTTTAAATGCTGTGCGCTTACCCTGTATATGTGTGTGTGCTTCAGAACTCTAGTGGACTTCTGACATGCAGCCTGGAGCGAGACCTTTTGGATGTTGAGCCTATGAAGGAACTGAGCACGAAGCGACCTTTAGTGTGTTCAGAAATCCAAGGCCAGAAGGTTCTTTTAAAGGTAATGTTTGCACTGGCTTTCGGTTAGCACTGCAAGAGAGGCCTTGGCATATGAACATGATGATTCTGAATGAACTGTGTTGTTCCTTTCATTTCCCTGTGTTTAACAGCCCTTTTCTGATGGCGGATCTTTTTGTCATGGTCTGTAGGACCTGAACCATTGTTTTCCTTCTGGATTGCTTCCATGTTGCCTACTGATTTTTTTCCTCTTCTTTTGAGGACTGCTGTAGGGAACAGTGAATTCTCCTCTACTGTCTGTTCTTTCTGGTATCTGGTGGGCCTTCTTTCCTGTTCTTTACTCATGTCTCTTTTTCCAGACACTGGTTTGTCTTCCTGATGATATTTCAAGAACTGCTCTTTTTTTCCTGTGCTGTGCTTCTCTTCCAACCTGCTAGCAATTGGGAAAGCAGGGGATGTTGTAAATAGTGTTCTTGCTTTTTTGACTTGGCTTATTGAAATATTAAATTAGAGTCATGCTCCCTGTTTTATTGGAACAGACTTTCTAAGAGTTAAAAAGAAAATACGGAAACAGTTTATGACAGCTGGAATTGAGTTTTGTGCTAAGTAGAAGAGGAGTTTATTTGATGGCATCCAACAATGTGCATTTCTTTAATTAAAAAAAAAGTTTAGTGCAATAATTTTACAGGCATTAGAGTAATAGCTTGGGTATCTGTTTTGTTTTTAAGGGGTACTCTGTAGATGTAAGCTCAGAAGCCAAAGTGATAGAAAGAGTTGCCAAGTATCACAGAGCTTGGGATCAGCAGAAGGAGAAATCTGGATTATTACAACTGTTGTTCCTTCTTTTCTGCAAGGCAAGATTCAAATTAATGATCTTGATTTCTGGTTTAAGCTGAAAGACTTGCAGTTGGACCTTAAAGCTTTAACATATTTTAAGTCAGAGCCTTGAGTCAGAAAAATACTTCCTTTCTGAGTTTATCTAAACTGTCTACTTAGTAAAGATAATAAATTGATTTATCACACATCTAGTGCATGTCAAACTTCCCAGTAGTCCTGATATTTGAAATAATGTATTTTTCCTTTTCTTTTTGTGTTGTTGTTGAAGTCTGATCCTTTGGTATATTTGATGGTCCCGTACTACCCAGGAGCAAATCTGGGAGCTTTACAGGCTGATAGACCTTTAACTTTAGAAGTAAGTACTTAGACTATCAGCATTTGATTTTGGATGTTTTTGAAGTGAACTCTTACTGTTTTGCTGTATCGTAAGGTGCTGATGGTGTTTCACTGGTGTACTTCCTTTGGTCACTGACAGTGTACAGAATTGCACACGATAGCTTGACTGGCATTCTTAGGTTCTGGTCAGGCAGTAGTTTATAATTTCCTAAAAGAGATTTTGCTTGGATACACTTTCCAAGCAAATTTCTTTTATTGAAATTACTGCCTGTATTAATTAAATTAATGCTGTATTTACTAGTACATTTTAAAAGCACTGGAGTTCAACATACTAGATTTTGACAGGCAGTCATTTCTGTATTGAAGTTTGAGACTCCTGTGTGTGTAAATTTTTTTTTGTTTGTTTCCTCCCTCTCTTCATCCCCCTCCTTTTCCTTTCCCTCCTCCCCACACAGTGTATAGGCAGTTTGGATAGTCATCCCTTCTCAAAGAAGCAGTAGCTAGAAGCCAGTACAGTCTTTTCTCTAGTTCTGTTTGATGACTTGGACCTATTTGTAAGGGTCCAAGTTGCATGGTTTTTGCTTTTTTTTTCCCCTCGTATTTTTTCGTGTTACTGTTTTGTTAATCAGTGACTACATATTTTTTTTTCTGCCTGCCTGTGCAAGTCATAATAATCTTACTGGGAATCAATCCATACTTTATAAAATGGAATTGGCATGAACTATGAATGTGTACAAACCTTAAAAAATAAGTCTTAGTTCTGGGTAGAAACTTACTTGATACTGTGCTTTGTTTTTTCCATATCTATCTTTGTAATAAACACCCCAATTAAATCATTAGGAGGCATTAAAAGTGATGAAAGGAGTGGCCCAAGGTCTACAAACATTGCATGGAGCTAATATAGTGCATGGATCTGTGAATGGAAATAATGTTTTTGTTGTGGATCGAAAACAAGGAATCGTTGGAGACTTTGATTTCACAAAGTCAGAGGTAAAAAAAAAAAGAAAATACTTTGTGACTTTTAGTCAGAATTATGTATCAAAACAGACAGCTGTGTTTGCACTTTAAAAGATTTGTTGATAGACATTGTGCTTAGCGGTGAGACTCCTGTTTCGCATTCTGAATAGGTTTGGGGAGTTTTGAGTCTTGTTGAGAGTTTTGTAAACACAATCTGATCTTGGAGGGGGAAAGAATTACTGAGTGTGGGCTCTGGTTAAGCAAAACAGTGGAATAAAAAACGTAGAGAAGTTGCAGTTTGCTGGCTGGCTGTCTTGTACATTTAATAGTAATCAGCATCATCAGAGGTGAGAGTAAGAACTCATGTTTGAAGAAAGGGTCGTCAAGCTCATATGAAGTCTTTGCCTTTCTGTGTAATGGATGGGTGGGTAATGGGGTTCTAGTATGTGTTTTAATCTGTTGTGGTATTTGGTAAATTAACAGGATTTTACGTGTTGCCTACATATACCTGTATTTATATGTACTTATGATTTAGTCCTCAGTTTCTGTAGTAAAGAACTTAATAGTTGTTCTTGGGGAAAATAAAATATTCCTCAAGAACACAAACTTTTCTCTCTATTCGTTGTGTTTACATAGCAGAGTGTCCAGTAACAGGATCTCTTCTGTAGTCAGCTTTTGACTTTCTAAACTCAAGTTGTTTGAACTAAAACGTTTTTGTGCTAGAGGTCTGCTTCATGCTTATTTAATTTTTTAAATAGTAATAGATGTTATAACAATATGTCATTATATCAATAAAATAAACATGATCTAAATAAAAGGAAGTTTCATTGAGAACCCTTATTTCTGCTTTGGAAAAGCATTATCTGTTGATCTCATGAAGAGTGTCAAATATTTGGACAGTAGGGTGTGCTTCCCTTGAAATAAACTCCAATTTTCAACATGCTAAAGGGAGATGCATGAAAAATTTTTGACAGCTGAATTTTCTGAAAGGTTATGCTCGGTGCAGATGGTGTCATTGTGAAAACTGCAAGAGCTGAGGAAGAGTATCCCTCTCTTTAGTCCTGCCTGCAGGTATGGGCTGTGCTGAAATGAGCAGCTTGTGTATGTGATAAAGCAGGAAAGTCTCACCCGTGGTTCATAGCCTGGATCCAGTTTGTGCCTTCACTATAAGGGTGCCGGTACTGCTCAGTGCTTGTGCTTTCTGCATGATCAAAAATGCGTGAGTGGAGCTGGTAACTGGTGCATTACCGGATACTCTTGGCAGTCTGAAGACTAGGCTTCTGCAGTCTGGGTTTAGCTGGTGCTGGCTGCTGCCATGGAGGGGGATAGAAACTCAGGGTCTAGCTTTTATGTTGACAGTAGACAATCCTAAAATATGTTGGAAACCAGCAGGGAGGAAGCAGTTAGTTTCAGATAAAGACCAGAAAAACAGAGAAGAAAAAATGGGAAAGCTGGCAGAACTGAACTTTTAGTTCCAAGTTCTCGAAAATAGTGCTGATTTAATAGCTGTGATTTTTTTTTTCTAGTTTGAGAAGTTTTGCAGTTTGTATTCTTTACCACCTTTATGAGCTTTAATAGTTCTAATATGGAGTAAAATCTGCTATCCCTGTTCTTCTGTCACAGTTACAGGTGATAGTTGTGTGATGTTATCTTTTTTCCTTTATGCATAGCTTTTTTTTGATCAGTAAAGGAAGATTTTAATTTCAGTCTGGGTCAGCACAGAACTCTGTGGTACAGTTGTCTGACACATTAAAAAGGAGAGGGAGATACATCTACTTCAACGTGCTGTTAATCTTGCTTGAAATTATGGGTACAATTTTTTGCCCCACAGGAACAACGTGCTGCTGCAAACACTATGGCTGTCAGTACCCTGAGCTTAGTTTCTCCTGAACTGAAAATGGGACAGCCAGCTTCTCCAGCCTCTGACATGTATGCTTACGGCTGCCTTCTGTTCTGGGTATGTTATGGCTTGTGGGAGAGTTTCCCGTAGTGTTATGGAACTGTAGCAGGCTGATAAAGAGCAATAAATGTTATCTCCAACTTCTGCTTTGAACTATTTTGGCGAAAGAAGTGTTCATATTTTCAACTGAGTGTTAAGTGTGGAATGAGTGGGAGTTATGATTATGGGCAGAAGACTGCATTTTTCTGTAAAATTTAGTGTAATTTGTATAGTAATGCGAACAAAAATTACGCTTTTATTCCTCGTGCTGTGGATTGTTGGTTCTTACTGCACTTCCCATTCATTCCTTGTGAGCCTTTTTTTCTTCTGTTTTTTTGACCTTGCCCCTGAGGAATTACCGAAATCAAAAGAAAGGGAAGATGAAGGCAAGGATGGGACTGTCATATGTTTTGTTGCTGGCAGCAGTGCTTAGATAGGTGTTCTGTTTCTTGGAGTGTGTTATGCCAGGGAGGAGACAGCAATCTGCTTTCCTGTGTTAGGTGGTATGTTGTACAGCATCTCCTCCATCTCCTTGTCTTCTGCCACTGTATTGCTGCCTCCCCAACTCGGGGTGTCAGTGCCATGTGTTCTGAATGGGAAAACTTCAAATCTCCCAGACTTGAAAAGCCACAAGCTACCCAGCAAGTGCTGATGTTCCGAGACAGTGATTTTGCATGAGAGCTTGATACAGGAACTGGTTCACTGAGTACCAGGTGGAGTGCCCCAAGTACATGGGGGTCTTCCTCCAAAGCACTGCCAGTTCCATCAGCTGCACAGTGATGGCTTCAGTAATCCCTCCTGTGCCATAGCATTGATGTAGACTGCAAATTGTGGATGCCCCCTCCCTGGAATTGTTCAAGGCCGGATTGGATGGGGCTTTGAGCAACATGATCTAGTGGAAGGTGTCCCTGCCCACGGCACGGAGTTGGAACTAGAGGATCAATAAGGTCCCTTCCAACCCAAACCGTTCTGTGATTCTGTGAAGCTGATAGGTAAGCCGCTGTCAGTTACCTGTCCTGAGAAGATGAAGCTGGTTCATATGAAAGTCACTCTTCATTGTGTTTTATTCCAAGTTTAGGAAGTAGTTACTTAAAATTAAGTAATTTTGCTACTGAAATAGGTGAATTAAAGTGTAGCTTAATATCATAGATGTTTATAATTTATTAACGTGGTACGGTTTAGCTAGAACACTTTCAGTAATGCTATTCAGATCTTCATCTGTGCTAGAAAAAAGGTTTTTACAAGTAAAAGTGAGTAAAACAAAAAGACATTTTGACAAATGGCTAGCTCTGCTTGAGGAGAATATCTGGGATGCAAGAGTGGCATTATTCTGAAACATCATCCAAGTTTGCCAGCTGAATTTCAAATTAATCCATGTGTAACTAATCTTCAGCTCGGATTTGGTGTTATATTGATCATTTGATGGAATATTCTAGCTCAAGTGTTAGTGTTATGCTCAACGGTTGCCAGTTTCATGTTGGGCATTTGAAATTGTGTTCTCCCTCATTAAACAGCAGTGCCAGTTCTAAAATTGAGGCAATGGTTTTCCGAGGTCTCTGCTGATCTGTGTCACGAGAGCCCAGCACTGACTAAACACATGCTTCCTTTTGCTGTGTATGTAATTGTTCAGGACAGAGGCATTTTCAGCTGAACCTGCAGGCAGCGTTTTGCAAAATGCTGTACTCGGCCATGGTTCTAGGCAGTAGCAAAGACTGGGGAGATTCTGCTTGGTTTATGGGTACAGGTTGACATTTGTCCATTAGAGTGCACTTAGCCATAGCATTTTGTAAAGATATTATATAATTGAAAGTACAGCTTGGACACGGACTTTGAGTCATATTTCTAAAAGTCTGTTTCTTTTGACCTGTAGAAGTTTCTTCTCATACTAACTTTTTTCCCCCCGTGTTTCTATGCAAGGGGAGCTTGAGCCCCTTGCATGTTTTCTCTACTGTGAAATTAGGAAAAAAGCCTTTCCCTGCCATTTTCTCATAGCAATCCATTTTCACTTAAAGCCTGGAATGTCTTTGACTAATGTTTGGTTTTGTTAAAGGGAGAAAAGCCACCAGTGTTACGCATCAAGTATCTTTTCTTTTATAGCTTTGTGTTCAAAACCAGGAGTTTGGCATAAAAGAAGATGGAACACCTGAGGTGGATGTGGTTATCATGGTAAGTTAATTGTCAGAGAAGGAAGATTAGACTGCTTTTGTTTAGAGGTGGTTAATGAGTATTTTTATTTTAAAGTCAGACATTTCATTGTAAGTGCTGGGTTGATAAAATTATCTTAATTGACTATTTGGATAATTCTAAATAGTGTGCACAAATAAAATGGTGTTTGAGAAGGTAGAAAACCCCAGAGTTTTCATAATATTTAATTCCGACCTCAGGAGGAGCAGTTTCTTCACAGATAACTGTTAATTGAATGACACCTAGTTACAGACTTGGGGAATAAGTCATTGAGATTCATCCTCAAAAAGAGGTATTTGAATTGGGAACCTATCTCTTCTGAAGTCAGAGAGGTTGACATTGTTCCTCTGTGTTCCTACATAATGATTGCACAGTGCTTGAGCGTTAATAAAACAGCCAAATTCCATTTTAATCATTTAAATGCAGTTGTAGGAGTGTGTTTGGGGAGGAGGGCGGTTTGTGTGAAACATGAACTTTCCTGTACCTCTGAAACAAATGCACGAATGTAAGTGGACCCTGCATGATACGAATTTGCGTTGCTGCTCTCATTCTTTCTGCGTTCAACTGTTTGTTCTCTGTTTATTGTATGCCAGCAACTGTTGTCACCTTGAACTCTATTTTCAGTCCCTTTTTTGAAGCTTATCCTTGGCCAGTGTCTCGGTGACTCTTTGAGAATAAGAAGTAGACCTGTGTGCCTTCATGTTTCCCAACTTAGGTCTCCCGACTTTGAAGTCAATCCTTCACTAACTTGCCTATCTCTTGGATGTTAATCATAAGCAGATAATTTTATGGCCTTCTCTCTATGTGCCTTAGTTACCTGAGCACTTGCCTTTTCCTGGGTTTATTTTCTTGTGTAACTCTTTCCCATAAGCTTTCAGTCTTCTGGCCAGGAGTAGTAATAACTTTTTTATTGCCTGCTTTCAACCTCTTCTGCCTTTGCTACAGGCGATTCCTTTTCATCCTTATAAAAGTTGGAATAACAAAAGACATGCCACCGTATATAGTTTTAAGAAATTCACCGGGAGGTTTATGGACCTTTTTCAAATCATTAGCTTTCCCAGAATAGTTTCTGTTTCATACTTCTTGCTGTACTTCTGCCTGTCTAGTTACTGACTGCATTGTTCTTGTCTTGTGTCCCTCCTGCCTCCCTTGAGTGGACTGCCCTTGTGGTTTTTAATGTGTATGGACTGCTGCTCATACCATGCTTCTTCTGGTGGTCTTACTTTAACTGAGATTTCAGAAGGCCATGAGACTTCTTAAATCAAACTCTTATACTGTTATTAAAAAACCTGCAAGCAAGTGACTCTCCTTAGCTTTTAAGTGAAGTCATAGGTTATGGACATATTTTTCTAAGGAATATAGGGAAGAGTTAGAGGCTAATCCCCATATTTTTCAGAAAAGTAGAAAAATACTTTAAATGGAAAAATAGAAAACAAAACAGTGGAGTTGCTGTTGGTCAGATAAATTTGTATTGTTTTGTCAAGGGAAAAAGAAACCCAGATAGTACTTCCCTCTTTAATAGTTATACTTGTGTATTAATGATTTGCCTGCTTGGCAGAGATAACTATTAAAGCATGGGGCTAAATTACTAGAGTTGTGTGCATTATGAGTTTAGTGTATCCTGTTCACTGTGTTTAGGTTAAGAAACTGTCATGATGCAGTACCAGACTAACATAGCTGTTGTGGTTCCAGTGTCCAGGCAGGGTAGCTTGTGTATTACTGCATAACACAGTGTTGTAAATGATCTTGTTTTATTAGATGGCTCTTTACAGTATGTCTTTTAATAACTTAATTTCAGCAGTGTTCTCCAGTGATGAAAGTGTTACTGATAAAGCACAGGACTGTCTACCAAATTCCTCTGCAACAGTGTGACACTACTATGGAAGACAAAAGAATAAAATGTACAGCATTTGAACAGGGAGGCGATCCTGTAAATAGTGTTTCTGATCAGTCATTACAGTTGCATGGTTGCTAATTAAAAATCCAATGAATCTTATGAAACACACAATACTATAGGAAAAAAAGATGCAGTACTTCATGGATTGCCATTAGGGCTAACTAGAGAGTTTTAAATGTATTCCACAAAACTTGTACAGAACTGTCTGCCCAGTGCATCATTCAGGATTATGCATAATCATACATACATTCTGAAAAACCTAACTTTCTCATGCATAAGGGAAACTGAACTGTTCAAGGAAGTAGAAAAGATTTCTTGGGACACTGAAATTAGGAGCTGATTCACTTCTGTTTTCCAGAAATTTTGTGCTGTGATAGTGTTTTACGAATAAGGTCTGAAGTATGCAAATCAGAGTTTAAACGGCCAGTTTCAGGTTGTTATACTTATTTGTTCTTCTGTAGCAGGTATCTTCTAAAGTGCAAACAGCTGCCTCTATCTAAAGGACAATTAATAAATTTAGCCATTTTTGTTCTTAGCAGGGATTAATTCATTTTACAGCTTTTAATAAGAGCAGGTTTCTTTGCTTTTTTCCGTGATGAAAAGAAGCAGCATTTGATTTTGACCTTGTCAGATGATACAATCCTAGTCAATATATTATTGTTGGCAGTTTTTAAGGATTCACCCTGGATGCATGTGCATGCACGTGCAGCAACAACCAAAGTCCACTGGAAAGCAATCTGTGCTGCCTGCGGTGCACAGAAACACACCTGAGGGTTTTACTGAAAAATGTAATACAAATAAATAGCTTTCACCTGTTTCTTGGGGAATCTTTTAGACCTCTGGCTGTTAGTCCTTGTCCCAGTTCTTGGGGAAAATCTGTTTTGCTTTTAAGTGCTTTATCTGTAATCAGCTTATTCAGAATTAATCTCCATGCCCATCTGCAGGCTCTTGACAGGCTGGTAGTTTCCCTTCCATCTCAGCCTCGTGCCCAGAGGAACTGCACACTTGCAACTAGTAAAATTTTTGTTGTTTTCAGCATGTGTAAAGTTGCCACAGGAAAATAACGTTAAGCTTTAAAACAGGGGTATTGATGTTAGGTAACTGTTGAGGAGAAGCGAAGTTGAGTGTAAGATCTTGTAGCCGCTCATTTAGCCATGCCAAGCTTCACTATGCGGTGTGTTTCAGCATCCAGTTCTACGTATTTTTTTTTTATTTTTTTCTGAGGAAAGTAAAGAAGAGCAAACACAATGAAATGGAGTAAACATGATGAAATGTTGTCCTACAGAAGTATTCCTTGTGGAGTCAATTTTCAGTTTCTTTAATGCAAGATGATGATGAGGAGGGAATATTTGTCGTTGACAGACATTTGATAGTATCATGAAATGCCAATTATGCAACATATATACAACAGTTTTCACGTTTCGTCTTTTCACCCAGATTTTAGGTTACCTGGGGAGTGGCTGCTTCTCTAGAGTCACTCTGATAATTAGTAGAAGAGTTGGAAATTGTCTGCTTGTTTCTGTCTTGAAGTTTTTGACTACTGCTGTGCATTCCTTTACCTCACAGTGATTCTTCTGTTTGGGTGAAATGAGGATAGGTGAGAGGTGTACGGGTATCTTGTGCTTTGCTGTTTTGTTGACCCTGGTCAGAGGTGTTGCTGGCTTGGAGACTGTGGAAAAGCAAGATTTCTTACGGAAGGATTCTGCTCCCACTGAGTTTTGGTAATCTAGATCTCTAGGTCAGTGTTTGAGATTGCCTCTCTTGCAGTCCCCCGTGTCCAAATCCGGTGTGTGTTCTTCCTCCCTCAACAGCTGATGTTTATGTATATGTGTAGCAGCTGTGTTTTTATGTTTAGAGTCTAGCACTGTTAATGTGATACGCATTTAGGCATGTAATCCCTTCTGATAAATCCAGAGAGCCTAAGTGTAAGTGACGGGTTAATAGTTAAATAACTGCTGTTGATTTAGAGCCCATTACTTTGGTTTTGTTTTTTTCTCCTGTCCTCTTGTAGAGAGATAAAGCAATATGACAAAAGTTAAAAGATAAAGTTGTAGAAGGTGAATGGCATCTGTTCTGTTCCTTCTCAGTAGAAAGACCAACTTCAGTATTTCTTTGAAGTAATTCAGTGAATTTACATTTTAAAATGTAGTAGCTCGTCTGTTGGTTTGACAGACCTGGTGCTGAATGCGTGTTTTTATTTTGTTGTTAATGAGCACTGTGACTGTCAAGTGTTGCTGACCATTAGGAATGCTATGGTACAACTTTTTGTGAGGGCTTTGAGCCCTAAGCACTTAAAGATGAGTTCATCAAATACTTGGTTGTTAATTGTAATCGAGTTTGTTTTGCTGACTGATGAAATCCTTCTCCTTCTGTTTGTAGGATCAGAAAGTTAAATCTCTTCTCCAGAAATTGTTCTGCTGTAACAGACTGACAGCTGAGCAGGTGCTGAGGGATGATTGCTTCCTCCTAGTTGATGCAATTCCAGTTTCACCACAGTCAGGTGAAGAGCATGAGTCAGGTGAAGAGCATGAGTCAGGTGAAGAGCATGAGTCAGGTGAAGAGCATGAGTCAGGTGAAGAGCATGAGTCAGGTGAAGAGCATGAGTCAGGTGAAGACATATGAAAACAAAATGCACTTGACTGAGGAGAATGGAGCAAACCCTACTCAGTAGATGAGGAACTTTTCCATCAGGTGTTTGAATGAGACTTCTGTTTTTGTTGGGTTTTGAAATCATTGTCCTGATTCAAAATACCAAAATATAAAAGATTTGGTAGGTGTGTTACATGATTACACAATCTTCACTGCGTTTTAAGTACATTTTATTCTAAGTAAGTGTTTGGGGTTATAAATGTGGTTTTGCTGATTGTGTTCTTAGTTTGTCAGCCTTCTTTGTCTATTATGTAGGCTTTAAATTTACAGAGAATAGTCTTGTTAGATACAAGAGATCTTGAAGATGAAGCTTTAGTGACTGGGTTTTGTGTCCAGTTTTCTATCGCTCTTCTTGCTGTGATTCCAGGTAATGTTCCTCTTAAACATGCTATAGGGCATTAGGTTTTTGCTGGAGCTTTTTTGTTATTGCATAGACAAGTTGTTACTACAGCAACTGCCTTCAAGATTTAAGGGGAAAAAAAAAGTACTGCTAGTAAACTAGTAAAGGAAATGGAGAGCAGCCTGCTCTCTTCTCTGTCTTTCTGCATTTGAAGAATGCAAACGGCTTTCTAGAGAGCAGGCATCCTTCTGGTTGCTCCTTTGCAGTGCTGCTGCCAAACAAAATGCCATACGCATGCATTTGCAAATACTGCTGCTTATTTGCTCTACATAAGTGTGTGTATATATCGTCGTTCTGAAACAATGTTCGCAATAGCCATAAAGGCATGATGTTCATGAGCAGCTTTGTTTGCCACTGTTACGCTTTGCTGTTAATGTTACCATTGAAGGAGTTTTGTCATCACTGTACTTTTACAGGAAACTATTGCTTGTCTTCGTGATGATTTTCATTTCTTCTCAGAATGAAACAGGTCAAAATGTACAGGGTTGCTGTAGCGATATATTTAGCCTCTGGGTGTTGCTATTGGACAGCGCTGTTGGCAGACTGGTATTTTGTAGAGGGATTGTTGAAGCTGCATGCTGTCGGATGAAGAATGTGAAAACGCTGTATGTGAGGGACAAGAAGCAGCACCAGGGGAATTGGGGAGCCCTCCGGTACAATAATACAGTCCACAGTGCATAGAAGATACCGCCTTGGCAGATCCACGCCTGGTATTAGACTTGGTTTTCCATCCTTAAATTAATTAGTTTTTTATATGGAATAGCCTATAAGATGCTTCAACCTTTTTTCGTTAAATGATAATGAATTTTTAAATTTCTGTAATGTGTGTATAGCCTTTGTTAAAAATATTTTTTATGTAGAATTTTTGGTTAGTGTGGTAAATATTGTTGTTACAGAAATCACAGAAGATTAATACCTTTTTTTTGTCAATGAAAATAAACAGTTTAGCGATTTTGTGGGATGCTTTCCAAATACTGATTGCAGTCTTTCACTGTTAATAAAAGGCTAACTTTAATTAATATTAAACACTGAATAGAGGTTAGAAGATTAACCTGATGGTTTGTGTCATGCTGTGTCATGTAAATTAGAATAAATTTTTGCCCGGTTTTCCTGCACCAGAGTCCATGCAATGTAAAGTGTACTTCTTAAATGGCCAAATTGCTGACCTTCTTGATTTTCTGAAACCAGAAGTTGCTGTGTATGCTTGATTAAAAAAACCTGCAGTCTCTTCAAAATCCCTTCACCAGCTGTAAGTAATGTGATTTTTACGCGTGGAACCTAGCACAAGATGGTTTTTTTTTTTTGAAAAAAAACAAACAGCAGTAAAACTTTTGAAACCATTTGGTATGTATGAGTGTCAGAGTATGACACAGCCTTTCAGTTTGAAGTAAATGTTGATTACAGTCTTAATGTCACTGGTTCTGTTTGTTTCTGCTTCGACCTTTTCTGTGGTAGTTTTGTAGCTCTGGCTTTCTTTTAATTTCTTCCTTGCCAGAGGCCTTAAGAAAACAGATTGGTTGAGGATCATGTTGTTCAGCTGTCCTCCCAAAGCTGAATGCTAACCCATGGTAATGGACTGCCTGCTGTTTAGTTTGAGACACCTTTTTCAACTGCATCTCTTCTGGCTAGAAGATGGGTACTTTGAGAATAGAGAAGGAAGGCTGAAATGATCCTGTAGGAATGATCTGTCTCCTTACTTGCTTACTGCTGCTTCTGAGAAACCCAAACAAAACTTACCTCACTCTTCCTGGTATGAGCATTCTGCAGTTTTCAGCAGTGTCCTTGCAAGGAGCAGATCGGTGGGGGACCTTCAGGGACTATTACTTCACTGGGAAGTAAGGAGTTCGGTTGCTCTCATGGGCCCAGGACATCCGTATCTTCCTATAGCCTGTAATGGTAAGCCTGCAGTTCCAGGTCTTGTTGCTGACAACCTCCTTTCACGAGGACTGTTACCTTTGCTTGTACAGATTTGTGTTCTGTCTGCACTCGTCATCTTGGTGTCCACCAGTCGTGTGTCTGTATCAGTCTCGGCTTTTGCTCAGGATGTCGTACCCAAGTCAGCTACTACAATCACCTTCTAGGCTGTAGATTTGGGACCATAGTCACCTAAGAGGAAATGCTTTCTTCAGGTACCTGCAAAGAACTACTTCCTCGGGCTCTACCTAACCTAGCTTGCAGAGCTGGGATAGGGCTGGTTTGCTTTGGGAAGAGGAGTTATTTCACCAGACTGGGAGACCATCAACATTTCTTTTCTCCATGGTTTGGGTGGCGCTGTGGGAACTAATCCTTTCTGAATGCTGCACCTCTGGGCACTTCTGGAGACTCCTGCTGTTCTGTTCACTGCCTCTTAATCTTCATACCCACCCTAGCATCCATAATAACATTACTGCATCTTTACACACAGTTTGCTGCTCATGCCATTAGTATTTAACACTTCTGCCTCTGGAGTTTAGACAAGGGTGGGTTTTTTTGTACTACAAAATAGCTTTCTGCTAGTAAAGAGTCTTCCTTATCAGCACTTGCTAGTATTTTAACAATTTTTTTTTCCTGGTGGTGGCTGCAAGTTTCTATAGCCTGCAGGTTAAAATGTATTCCTTCATAGGCAACTGCCTCAAGGACTTTCCATAAACTTAAATAAAATTTATTTCATCTGCAGTCACTTCATTTCCCAGCTTACAAGGAAATTGGTATGAATTCATCCTGATCCCAAATCAGGAGTCTAGTAGCTTGCAAATTGATGGCTTTTTAGGCCGTGATGGATGTTTGAGAGCCAGATCTTCATTCATATACTTTAAAATACTGGTGAAAACTTTCCTCACATTTCTGGGTGTGTGTTGATAGGCACTAATTAAGATTATGCACTGTGCCACACTTCACTTGCAGCTCCTGCAGCAGTTGTCTGAAATGCGCATTTTTCACAGCAGCCACACCATGGTTAGACTAACTGAAAACAATTGTCAAATTGTCACATGCTTTTGGATTGTGGACAGACCTGCTGTTATGGCATGGAATTCTCTTCTGTTAGTGCCAGCCTGCGCTGTGGTGGGGGCATGTGGGCTCAGGTGTTGGAATTGGGTTTTGGCAGCTTTAGATTCAGAGGCTGCAATACATGAAGATCACACCATGTACAAGCATCTTTGAAAATCCATTTGAATTGGATTTTTAAAAAATATATTTTATTATCCCTTTTGTCTGTCGTCTATGTAGGTGTTACAGCTGCAAGGTACGTTACCAGTAGGTGAGGAGAAATGAGATTTGCCCTGCTGTGTGAAGACGTGGTGGTGGTTTGTATTTGTATCCCCTTGCGTTGCCAGTAGCTAGTAAGCTGCCCAAGGCCTGTGGGTGGGACCCACTTCCAATTGCTGTACAGCAGAGCTGGAAAAGCTTGCCAGAACTCTGACACGCATTTCTTCACTTGTGAACTTCCAGCTATTCAGCTTCCCTGCAATCTTAGTGATTGGTAGCATGGTCAAGCAGACTGGATCTGTTCTGTCTCATCTTGACAGTCCCAGCGTGGACTGGAAGTTTCTGATACCCTGAGTATGGTATTATGAGTTTAATCTCTCAATTTAGCAGCCCTTTGGCTTCTTTATGATCTGCTTTTTCAACTCTGTGGCCTGGTGTTTCAGCAAAGCCAAGAGCTGTACCGCCTTGTGTCAGTGTCCTGGATACTGTGATTCTGTGATACTGGCAGGCTTGACAGCTCTGGAGACAGAGTCCTTGTTTGAAGTGGATGAAGATGGTGCATGTCAGCTTTGGGGCTTTGAGAAGCAATATATTACTCCTTTACAGAATCACAGAATGGTAGGGGTTGGAAGGGACCTCTGTGGGTCATCTACTCCAACCCTCCCGCCGAAGTAGGGTCACCTACAGCAGGTTGCAGAGGACTTTGTCAAGGTGGGTCTTGAATATCTCCAGAGAAGGAGACTCCACCACTTCCCTGGGCAGCTTGTTCCAGTGCTCCGTCACCCTCGGAGGGAAGAAGTTCTTCCTCATGTTCAGACGGAACTTCCTGTGCCTCAGTTTGTGCCCGTTGCCCCTTGTCCTGTTGCTGGGCACCACTGAAAAGAGTCTGGCCCCATCTTCCTGACACCCACCCTTCAGATATTTGTAAGCGTTTTTAGATGACTCAACAGCAGGTTTTGCCCTTACCAAGCGTGTCTTGGATTTTCTGTTCTCCCAGATGTGGTCTGAGATGCCTGTGTGGTTAAAGTGCGTGTTGCGGCCTTGCAGTCAGTACGTGGTTCCATGTTAGTTCCAAGGGCCGAGGGAACATTTGTAACGTCCTCTTCATCACTTACCAAGTCCTCCCTGCATTGCTGCAGCTTCCCTTTCTAACCAACTTCTTGAGAACTTTTCTTCTGTTCCCTGTCCTCGATCTGGTAATAAGATCTGTTGCTCTCAAAGCTGTTACCAGAACCGGAAAATCTGTGAAATGCAAGTTCTTAATAGTGTTGCCTTATCGATCCTGTGGTGGGTTAAGTGACTGCCTGTTCCCCCACCTTGCCCTGCCAAGGCAGGGGTAGAGCAGACGCGGGGACAGTTCTTGAAGGTGATATGAGAGTTATGTAGCTAGTAGATGGTCTTTCGAGTGTCTAGAGGTTCAGTAGAAGGATTTTAACTGGTAATTAGCACACCTCAAATTTTTATGCTGCGTTTGCATGAACTGTGGTAAATTGCAAGCTGTGCAAGTCCTACCAGCTGAAACACTGGACACACATGTGAGAAGCCTTGTGCAGTCTGAAAGTCATGTACGACATAAGTGTGTATAACCAGCACAACTCGGAGGATTTCCTCATGTACAGGTATCTCAGTTTCAGTTTAAAGAATCGATTCAGTCTCCCTTGGGAGAGAAACCAGGAGAATTCCTTTGCAGCAGATAGATTGAAGATGCTTTGGTCCAGCTACTGTGATGAAAGCTGGATGAATACTCCAAAGTAAAAGCCTGCTGACCTCGATAACAGGAGATGCAGGTTGAGGCTGCTGGAATTGGAAGTGGTTTTATTTGAAAAAGATTTTTTTTTAATTTATTTTTTTGTAATTTATTTTTTTCCTTCCCCTCATAGGACTTTGTTTAAAGTTGAAGTCTCTTGTTGTTAAGTGCAGATCTGTACCACAGCTTCTTTATCCTAATGTAAGATAACTGTCAAAATGATGATTCCACAAAAGCAATGCCAACTTCTTTTTTGAAGGCTGCTTGCTGCCTGGTTGCAGGTGTGCAGTTGTCATAAGTTCATCAGTCTGCCTGTAATTTTTATCCTCTGTCAACAGGCGGAGCTGTAGTTTGTTTGTTCTTCCAGCTGTCACCTTTCCTCTGTATTTTTTTCTTTCTTTTTTTTTTTTTAAACCTAATTGCAACCTTTTGTTTGTCTGTTTTTAACATCTCCGTTGACCCAAGGATTGGCAACTGTGGCTACCTGTTTTCTCTGCACCTTTGTGTACATTTTTTGGTGAAACAATCATTTCTTGTACTTGCATATTGAATTTTGTAGTGTCTGGATATATTTCAAGTTATCATAGAATGCTTTGGGTTGGAAGAGACCTTTAAAGGCCATCTAGTCCAACCCCGCTGCAATGAGCAGGGACATCTTCCACTAGACCAGGTTGCTCAGAGCCCCGTCCAACCTGACCTTGAATGTTTCCAGGGATGGGGCAGCTGCCACCTCTCTGGGCAGCCTGTGCCAGTGTTTCACCACCCTCATTGTAAAAAATTTCTTATATCCAGCCTAAATCTACTCTCTTTTAGTTTAAAACCGTTACCTCTTGTCCTATCACAACATGCCCTGCTAAAAAGCCTGTCCTCATCTTTCTTATAAGCTCCTGTTAAGTACTGGAAGGCTGCAATAAGGTGTCCCCGGAGCCGTCTCTTCTCCAGGCTGAACAACCCCAGCTCTCTCAGCCTTTCCTCGCAGGAGAGGTGTTCCAGCGCTCTGATGATTTTTGTGGCCCTCCTCTGGACCCACTCCCAACAGGTCCATATCTTTCCTGTGCTGAGGGCCCCAGAGCTGGATGCAGGACTCCAGGTAAGGTCTCACCAGAGCAGAGCAGAGGGGCAGAATCCCCTCCCTCGCCCTGCTGGCCACGCTGCTTTTGATGCAGCCTGGGATATGGTTGGCTTTCTGGGCTCTGAGCGTACATTGTTGCCTCATGTCCATCTTTTCATCCACCAGTGCCCCCGAGTCCTCCACAGGGCTTCTCAACTCTCCCAGCTGTTGTCCATGCGGGATACTTCTTGATAGTAATAACTTCGGTCAAGGGAGTGGGGGAGAAGCAAGCCTCTGAAGTTCTTGCATGCTGTCGTTTTTCCGATGGTTTCACACAGAATGTAGCAGAAGTTTTTTAATTAGGATGGTCTGTGAACCTCTTCTGTGGGAAGGACATGTACAGTCATTATCTTCCCACAGGCTCCTCCCCCTTCTTTTAATACTGGAGAGTACTGAAGAATTGAGGCTTCTTTTGGCGGGCTCAGCCATTTGTACCTGGTCATGTGGGACGCTCCAGGTGCAGGAGAAAATGTGTGTGTGACTTGCAGGCACAGCTAGGGCCGCAGTTTCCAACATGTCACATGAAAGAAAGCAACATCTCAAAGTTGTTGTTGTTGGACAACAGTAGGTTTACATTAATGCCCTTCTCCTAATACTCTCATGAAATGTTTTGTTAGCCAGAGCTTGGCTTTGTTGTATTACAGTGATATATCTGCAAAACTGTTAATTTCTTGGGACATCCTTTGCTATTGGGACGTCATAGTTCGGTCACTAGACTCAACAGCCTTTATATTTCAGTACTTATTCCTTACATTGTCTCTACAAATGTCACTATTGTAGAGGACAAGAATGGTTTGGTGCTGGTGTTCTGTTGGAGACGCTGTTATTTACTTCATGGAGCCACGTGCAGGTAATGTGACAGCTAATGTGCACGAACTGTGAGACTGATCATTTGGGTGTGCTGCAGTGACTTGTCACGGAGCAGCCTGTTCTCCTCCAACTTAATAACAGGCCTCCAGCCTTGTCTGGATGTGGGCTGCATCTTGTCCCACTGTTTTACTAGGGAAGCAGCTAATCCTTGAAGACAAGATCAAAAAATTCACTCTTACTCATCTGCTCCCGCTGCTGGAGACAGAAATGGTGTGGGGAACTTATGGAGATACTGGATACCAGTGACTTGGTTTTTGAACAGCATTTTTTCTTTTCTGGGTATTTCTGTTTCAGTGAAAGTCTCTCTAAAAAAACACAGCTTTTGATAGGAAGCTTAAGAAATGTGCACTGAAACTTGTTCTAAGAGTACTTGACAGTGTCTATACATTCCACCCAGATGCTATTTCAAAGCATAGGTGGCAATATTATTTCCTGCTTGTCCTAACTCTACGAGAAGTTACTGCTTTAGTCATTTGCAGAAACGCCGTGGCAGGAAACAACCTGTTAGTGCTGTTAGATGGGCCAAAATGCTGAACTTGTTTTATTGAAAATGTAAAACATTTTTTAGTCAGAGCGTACTGACAGGCCGGCATGTTGGGTTAATATCTTAATACTATGCCTGAGAGCATTTATGAAGTTAATCTTTTGACATTTTTATTTGCTTTTTGGCTCAACATCACGATTCATTTTTTATCTTTTTGAAGTTCCATTTATGACTGTCATTTAATTGATGGTAACTACAAATTATGCTAGCTACAAAGGAGTACATAAAAGAAATGCAAGTAGTATAATTTGGAACATGGTAATCTTAGTAGCCTGAATCATGAATTTCATCATCTGCTGCAGTCAGTATTTTGTGATTCGTAAGTCTATTCATTTCTTTTTTTAGTGTATCATCAGATAAATAGCTCAACAGTAAGGTGACAGAATTGTCTTGTCTCACCCCAGTCATAGGAGAGGATACAGGCTTGATTATTCCTACGTATACGTAGTAAATGGGTTCCTCTGACCTCCTCAATCTGCAAAACATCTTCCCATGCTTCAGTGGAGCACTTGCTGATTAAGCCACTCAAATTATCAAATGACCGCTACCTCAGCCTAAAATTTATACTTTGTTCAAATTATTTTGAAGTGCTTTGTTCATTTGCTGAAGGTGACCTACCACCATAGATCAGTATGCAGACACTTACAGAACGATGCTGGGCTGACTTGAGCAGGAAGCAATCAGCATTTGCTTAATGTGAAGTCAGTGCTAATACAGAAGTACTGCCAGGCCCTCGAATGGTTGATGCCTCTAATTTAATTAGAGAACACGTAACCTTTTCATTACTCTCTGTGAGTTCACTTTCAGTTTAAAATCCTCAAGTGGTGTGATCTGTTTTGGAATGTCCCCTTTATTTAGGTGTCATGCCAGCAACAGTACCTGCCACCTACTAACTTTGTTTTGAAGTTTGAAAAGCTCTAGAGAAAGGGTAAGTCTTTATATAGACAAGTAGGTGGAGATACATTAATAAATCAGAACTTCAGTTATTCAGGAGAACAATTTTGCTCTAGTAATGTTTATTGCTTTTTCAGGAACTAGTGTGGTGAAGAGAAACAAGTTGTGGTCATACAAATATGTGACCAGTATCTTGGTACCCATGATCATTCATTATAAAATCAGTATCCTAATCTCTTGTTAAGCTTCCAAGCTTGTGCTAAGGTAAATGTTATATAAGCTTAAAGTGCTGCCGTAGGCACAGGCTTGAAAAAGTGACTATATAATCGTAGTATGCCACTAAGAGGTGGCACTTTTCACTGAAACAGACCTTGTTTTTATAAAATATTTGCAGGCTCACCTTCTGCCAGATGTCTGTCCAGTGTTCAGGACAGATGAAACCATCCTGTACATACATGCGTAACTGCATGCATGCTGGTGTTGGTATTTGGATTCCTCTAGGACTGGGACTGCTCCTTCCCAGCTTTCGTTTCGTTCACTCATGTCTCTTTTCTGAGGGGCTCTGTGAATAAGTGGTTCAACTGTGCCGTTAGAAGAGCTGTGTTAATTCTGGAGTGATTCATGAATTGTCAGCCACTGTTTAATATATCTGCTTTTTCCATTGTTTTGATATATCTTAGTATGGTAACTCATTTTCATTTGCATAAGTTGCTGTGCAAGATGGGGTCACTTCTAAAGAATATGCAAAACTGTGTCTTTTGACCCTGCACTGAGTATCCTAGTAGCCTCAAAACCAGGTTAAGTTAGCTTTAGCGAGTTAAATGCCAAGCAACTTCAGAGTAAATCAGGTGGAGAAGACAGTTTTTTCTGAGACTTAGAACGTGACCTCGGTGCTACTATCTGTTTTTTTCAGTAAAATAATGGGGACACAATTTTGCTTGGCTGAGGAACTTTTTCCAGACTTGGATGTCACGCATCAAGGAAGAATAAAAACTTGTCAGAGACAGTTCAGGGAGGAGTATGAGAAGGTCAGAGGTCTGCAAACCAGGATCTACAAGCTAGAAAAAAGACTTGGGTAAAGAAAGGGTGGATTTTAAGTCTTGAAAGAGTTAAAAGCCTAGAACAGAGATGAACAAAACGGAGTTATTACTACTTCTGCCGTTTGGGGATGAATGGATTGATTTTTACAGCAAAGGAAGTCTTAGGGAAGGAAACACTCTAATTCAGCACAGTTAAGCACTGATGAAATGTATGACTTGGGGACGCTTGAAGCCTGCAGTACTCACTCCAGTGAGATAAGGCAGCTGTCTGGCACGAATGACATAGGTGTGTATAACTACTGTGGAGTGGAAGATGGGTTAGATAACTGTTTTTCTATTCTACTTGGCTCTGTCTTTTGTAATTTCTTTTTTTTTTTTTTAAGCTATCACTTTGCCCTAAGTCATCACTATTAGGTAGGTTGGTTTCGTCAAGAAAAAGTGTGTGAACTTGGAGTACCCTGAATTAGGTAAATTAAAGGGTAGAATCACAGAATCACAGAATGGTAGGGGTTGGAAGGGACCTCTGTGGGTCATCTACTCCAACCCCCCTGCTGAAGCAGGGTCACCTACAGCAGGCTGCACAGGACCTTGTCCAGGAGGATCTTGAATATCTCCAGAGAAGGAGACTCCACAACCTCCCTGGGAAGCCTGTTCCAGTGCTCCATCACCCTCAGAGGGAAGAAGTTCTTCCTCATGTTCAGACGGAACTTCCTGTGCTTCAGTTTGTGCCCGTTGCCCCTTGTCCTGTTGCTGGGCACCACTGAAAAGAGTCTGGCCCCATCCTCCTGACACCCACCCTTCAGATATTTATAAGCATATATTAGGTCCTTTCTCAGCCTTCCCTTCTTCAGGTTGAACAAGCCCAGCTCCCTCAGCCTCTCCTCATAGGAGAGATGCTCCAGTCCCCTCACCATCCTTGTAGCCCTCCGCTGGACTCTCTCCAGTAGCTCTTCATCTTTCTTGAACTGGGAAGC
>Ga0065711_1004259_pt1 | contig 24361 bp, 19 predicted proteins | sample Hoacrofraction12_FD_59098 | JGI IMG/M metagenome (GOLD analysis project Ga0065711, IMG submission 59098) | Hoatzin crop microbial communities from Cojedes, Venezuela - Epithelial fraction 12 v2 (version 2) | ecosystem: Host-associated > Birds > Digestive system > Esophagus > Crop | place...
AAAAAAAAAAAAAAAAAAAAAAAAAAAAGGACACTATTTACACAAATATGCTGAAGATAATACCACTCCCTTAGAAGAACAGGCAGAGGAGGAATCAGTGTTCAGCAATCAATGACCTCTGGTAAATGACCTGCTCCTTGGCTGCCAGCTAGCTCACAATTCAACAAGCAGGCTTGCCTGCAGACAAGCCATTTCTGTAAAAAAAAAATTAAAAAAACACCCACCACTGCATTTTCAGGTAGATAATTGATAAGGTTTCTTCCTAGACTTTATTATATATTGAATTATACATATATATATATAATCACTTAGGTAAACTGAAATACAACCACCACTTCAACATCCCAGGTGAATCATAAAGCATCATCAAGAAAGTTTCTAACCAAAATATTGAGTATCTACTTTACCAGACCATCATTTTTTTTAATTTTTAATAAGAAATAAGCATTTTCAGTCAGTTACACAAACTTTACTTTCCTGTGCCATGCTGGTTTCCTGACTTTACCTTCTCTGCTGTCTCTGGAGGGTTTCAGACCCAGCCTTGCATGCCAGGCATCCTAGGCAAACGGCAATTAACCACAACCAAGCAGAGGCACCAGTATGCAGCGGTGGTTTGGATCCCATGGGCAGCCCACTCTTACCAAACCCACTTTTGCTGTGAATCGACTCCCTACTGGGGCAAATCCCAGCTCTGTGCTCATCCACAATTACTGGCTTGTGAAGCTGTCTGCTTAGGAAGGACGTGCTGAGCACAGACACGGAGATCTGGCCTGTGTAGTACTTTCCATGAAGACATTTATCCTCTCTGTGGGGAGAAAAGCTGTTACACAAAAGCAATGCTGAATTCTGTGCTCGGTCAGCCTCCCCTCTGTATTTCTAATACATGTAGGGACCAGCCTAATGGTGTCATGTGACACGTCAAACAAACTGTCCAAAGCCTGCCAAGTCAGCAATATTAGTTAGTTAGGGCAACATTTACAAACTTGGTGGACTAAATTTTAGACTCAGGCACCGAAACAGGAGCAACCTGATTTCCTGAGCTGCTTACTCCTAGCAACGTCCACCAATTATGCAGTGGCCTAGGGATGCTCAGCACTTGAAAGATAAGCTGTTTCTACAAAGATAGCTAACTGTGAAATTAGTGGCCTAGAAGTAAGACCCCAAATACGTGGCTTTCAACTGTCTGGCCTAAAGCATGTTTGTTGCCGAACACAGACATATTAATTTCGAAGAAAATAAAAATATAAACAGAGGATCCCAGAATTAAGCATACTGCATTCCTGTGGGATTTCTTCTCACCATCCCTCTACAACGAGGTCACTAAACAGTAATTTAAAATTTTATACATGTATGAAACATTAAAGATTTATGCGGTAGCTTGGTCTCCAGCTTTTGAAATACATAAATACACTAACACAATATGAAGGATTCTCAGAGATTTATCATAGTTCTAGGGGCTTTGAAATTGGTTTTTGTTTTTTTTCTCCTCCCATCAGCTTCACAAAGCCCAGATGAAGAGTTGCAAATCCCAGTTACCATCAGGGGGGCTGAAACCCTCTAGTACTTCAGAGAGAGAGAACAGCCAAACTCCCAAGGCAAACACCACCACACCATGATTAAAGGCCAGGCGAGAAATATTGAAATACAGAATGTGTGGAAGAGGGCTGAGACGATGACAGCTGGAAGGCAATGAGGACCAAGGTGATGGCATGGGAAAGGGAGCACCCCGCAGTGCGAGCAGGGGATGGAGCACATCAGGCAACACACACCCATCATCCAAAGAAAGGGCAAAGTGCCCAGGGGGCTTCTGGTAGCATAAAACAGGCATAAAACTAGAAAGCTTTATAATTGTTTTAGGCTACCTCAAAGCACTCAAGTCGATCTTGGTGTCTTGAAATCTGGCTCACAGATTTTGAGAGTGCAGGAATAGCAGTTACACGCATAGACATCACATATCCTTCAAAAAAGAGGCTCAGTCTGCAAGCTACTCATCAGCTGAAGTGCCTGAAAATAATTTTATAAATATCTAATAACTACTTGGCATTCACAAGCTGCCAGACACACAGTGATCAACAGTTTCATCCATAGTCTGGACATCTGCCCTCTGTGATCTGCCCTTTCAAAAACAGTAATGTTAAATTAAAAAAAATATATATGTATTGTACTATCTTTTCATGTTCATTTTTACCTTAAAAAAAAAGTTCCAAGTACACTGCTACTTTGAGTAGATAACTGAGTATTTTTGACAAAGGTGAAATTTAATGCTGAAGTAATACACATTGGTGGCAATAAATACACTTGATTTCCAAGCATATGTTGGTCTAAATGGTGCTAGAATTAAAAGGGCAGAAAAATCTAGGGTGTGATTCCACAACAGCTGAAGACAATGGGGAAGAATTTTATTTTATTTTAAATTGTTCCATTAAAAAGGCGGGTTTTAATTATATAGTCTATTGAAGCACTTTGATACAAAAAACCTCACTAGGAAATATTTCCAAAACTGAAGTATTTCAAATTTTCATCTTTAAATAAAACATTCTTTTCTTAGACATGCTTAGAGAGTAGGTAATCTGAAAGTAAATAATATGAAGATTTAGTTAAATACTTTGTTGCATGTCAATCTGAAACACTTGTGAGAGGGCCGATTGACTCAAAATGGAGATGTTGAGGAAGTTATTCTGAAGCAAAATACTTTTTACTGGTTTATCCAAAGTAAAAACCAAAAGGACCCATTACTCTTCTAAGTTGCTTTGTTTAGATTGTTTGATGTCTTACAAAATGTTGTATATTTCTCATTAGGTAAAGACAATTAAAAAAATCAATCTCTGAGCAGAGAACCACATTTTGCTGTAAATAGTATTTAACGGAAAGGTCAAATGTTGGACTGTCTGTATTGCTGTAGGCTCTCATCTATAGCATCAGGAATATGGAAAAGAAGTACCAGCCAGGGAATAAAAGGCCATACTCACCAGTCACCCCTGCGGCCAGATTTTCAAAATACCCTGGCTTACAAACACTCGACGTTTGTAACCAAAGCCTTGTTCTGCCCTTGGCTCAGGCCCTAGCACCTTCCCGGTGGTCCAGGGACCTGCACGCCAACATCTCCTGGAAGACTTCTCACTCCTGTTCTCAGCCAAGAGGGTGAATGGCTCCCCTGAGAGCCTGGCCCTTAAAGCACTCTCTGGCCTACACGACCTTACGAAGTAGTTCTGCTTTTCCAGAATAGTTGTCTGGCACAGCGAGGGACCATAAGGGTCTCAAGTCAGCCCGCAGACCCAACAGAGTTAGAAGCAGCCAGACTGTGTCCTAAGTAAGCTTAAACTGCAGGATCAGATGCTAAAAATGGTAGCAAATTTGAAACAGTGATTAAAAAAAGGTACTAAATATCGTTAATAGAGCAAAATATGCAAATAATAGACCATTAGGTTAACTCCCTATTAAATGTGAAGGTTTTGAGCGTAATCTTTTTGAAAACACCAAAATGCATCAGTCCAAGTTAAATGAGTTAATAGAGCTGCTACGACTGCTAGGGCTATAACTAAACCACAGACACCCAAAGACATGACATACGTGCCACTACGTACCTACCACGCAACACAGTGCGGTGGGCGCAGCTTTGAGACAATCCACATCCCCAAGGCCACCAGCAGCACCGGGTGCCCACGGCCAAGCACTCACCAGCAGCCGTGGCTGCTGACCCCCCAGCCCCCAGGTTAACGAAAGCACGCTCCTACCCCTCCGTTGGAGAAGGTGCTCCCTTCGCTTGGCCATGCCTGTTAACTGCAACACAAACCAGCCCAACCTTTGATCCTCCCACGGAGACATCTTTTAGCAAACAATGTGCAAATTGCCTAATTGTTATAAATGGAGTTTATAGGCAGCTTGTTGACACCTAAGTAAACTCGCAGAAGGGCAATTACATATTTCTATATATAATCTCCCTGACTTGGATGCTCATTTCAGATACAATTTATTAAAAGACCACAAACTATCAAAACAGATGTGTTTGTACATCAGAAATAAAAGCAGATCATTCTCAGAAAAGGGTTAGGCTGGGAGAAAACAAATATTTTCTCCTGACAGTAATGGAACAAAGTCGCTGCATTTCTAATGAAACCAAGAACAACCTTTCCCACATGCAGAGGGGCAACATTTTACGAAGTACTCACCCAGAACTAATGTCACAGTACTAAATCCCAATGGTTGCTCATTAAAATATCATAGCATTAAAAGACAGGGCATAAAACACACATTTCCCTGAGTTCTTCAAATGCCAGCAGACAAAGAAATGTCTCTCAGGATCTCACTTCAAGAGAGAGTTACAACTAGAAGACAAACAGGCCAGGCTTTCTTCAAATTGCCGAGCCCATACAAGCTTGCATCAGCCTTGCTGTTTAGTTTGATTCTGGTGACTGCACCAAGTCCTGAGCTGGATTAAGCAGGCATCGACATGCCTCCTGACCGTGCAGGAGGGGAAGGAGGACAACGTCCCTGCTTGTCTATTCCAGCACATAATTTAGCTGGATAATTATTTTAGCGAGAATCACAAGAAAAAATAAAGAGTATTTTCTTTACACGACAAGGAAAGAGTCCTGCATGCATGCCCCGCCCTCCGAAACGTTCCCGTGAAAGACCCAGAAGAGACCAGGCACACACACACCTTTTTACACGGCACCACATCCCTCTAGCCATCGGCTCCATAAATTCTGCCCAGCATTCAACAGCGTTCACGCCAGTCTTCTGTGGTGTGCTCTCATCCATCTGCTCTCTCATGCATATTTTCGTTAGTATTAAAGCCAATACTGTGCCATCAAATCACGGCCAGATGATTTGCGTGACTCAGGAGAGAAACATTTTGGTATTCTTTTCCTCTGTCCCTAACCAAGCAATCCAGCCTGGGCCAAGCATCCCCTTCCCGCTGCAGTGACCATTTTTCTCCTGCTAGTTCATGCTGCAGAACAAATTTCTCCTCTAGGACAGATATTTTTCCAGCCTGAAATGCTACATATGCTCCCAAAGTACCAGTAGAAGACCTTTAGCAAGCTGTCAGATTGGCCAACACCTATGCCACCCATAGCAGGCACGTATCAGCCTCAAGCCTGAAGTGAAAAAAGGGAGGAAAAATCAGGTGACACCAACAAAACCAATACTTACCTTTATTTCAGACCTGGTCTACACAACCTGCTGTCATCAGTCTAGCAGAAAATTGAGCCTTTACTAGAAACAGGTCATACCTTTCGGAGGGGTAAAAGTGGAGAGTGTGGCACCAGGTAACTACACAGAGAGGGTCTTCTTTTCAGACCATCACTGTGATGGTCCCAGAGACCAGGCAGCCACAGGCAGTGCTGCTATAACCTTGAAAGGAGCACTTGCAGACCACGGTATCTGCTGCTCCTGATTAATAGCCCTGCCCTCAACTACTCAGTGGCAAGCATTTACAACAAGGAAGCTAATTATGGGAGTGGTGAAAGAGGAGGCAAATCATCCTCAGGGGGCAACTGACCTTCTTGCCTTGATGAAGCTTACCAATAAGTTTAGTAGGTTATTATTAAAAAGATTTTCTATGTGAGGGATTTTCTTTATAATCCACAGTCCCATGACACACAGAAAACACACTTTTCCAATTAGTTAATAGCCATCATTTTCTTTTTCAAACTGCATAATTAACCACAGGATGGTAAAAATATGCATTAAACGATTTATTTATGCTCATACTCCTGCTCCTACAGAACATGCCACAACAGATTCCTACAGAAGCAGTACACCAAAACGACATGAAAAGGAACTTTGGCAAACAGAAGCCCAATTTTGCTCTGATTCAAGATGAAGAAAATTTACAGCTCGGAACTCTAGGCACTTAGAAGGTCAAGTACATTTATACTTATCACTTCCTACCTCCTGTTTACTCACTGAAAGCTAGATGTTGCTTTTATCGGTCCAGGAACAAAGTGATAAAATACATGCTTACCATATTTTCTTCTAAATAAAAGTACATTTTTTTGTAAATTACTTCAAAAGAATATATAATGCACACATTTCTTGCATGTATCATTGCTATGAATCCACAGATTATTGCAGATTGATAGGTCCTGAGAAAAACATCTCAAATTCCTCAAAAAAACCCTGAGAAACTGTACTGTGAAAGAAGAAAGAGTAGAGAATAAGACAAATTAAAAACTCAAAAAATGATTAAAATTTTGTTATTTCTTTTCAGTTTACCAGGCATAATACATGCCAGTTCATTAGGCAGAAGTAGGCTTGTTTTCACATTATCATTAACCTGTCTGCATGATTCCTTAGCAAATCAAAGGCAATTAAAAAAAAATTACCTGCCACTTGTATTGGCAAAACAATATAAGAAAGTAGCAAATACTTTAGAAACTGTTTTTCTAGAGAGGAGTAGTTTAATTGTTGACACACTGATAGAATGTTACGCATATGCAAAGGCCTAAGCACATTCCCCTGTGAAGCACAAATACACAATGATGATGTTTTACGCTTTTGTTTTTTAGAAAATGTGCAGAAACTTAAGGACAAACAAATCCACACACTCTGAGCTGAAGTAGTTATACAAATCTGAACTGTCAGCATCACAAGATCATCCCCTCTGCCTTTTGCCTCTAGTACCAGTTCATCAGTGCAACTGTGCAGTGGGGCACATTTTTTTTTTATAATGTCAGGTAGTGCTTTCACCATACTACTAGCTCAGATAAATCATGGGAAATTTGAACCTTTTCTATCCTTAGACCAAAGACCCAGAGATGCTCAAATGTCATTAGTTCAAAGTGTAGTAGTGTCACCCACAGTTTGGGCAGACAACCTGAAGCCCTCAGTCATGGCATTAAACACACCTTGGTGCAGAGATGGTCCATTTAATGCTTAATTGACTAAATATACAAAACCAAGTTTTATTCTTTGAAATATTATTTATGTTTTTAATTAGTAGTCATATCAATATACAACAACTTTAGAAATAACATCTGAGATGGAATGGTGATTCGACTTGCAGGAAAAGCATGCGTTCCTTTTCATTCCCTAACTGCTAGTCACACTGAACACGTCTCCTCCCCTTCATCTAGAGATGAGAGGATTAAAAGCCATAAAATCTCTATAATGATAAATTTCTGGAGTTTGCCCTGATTCTCCTCCCTTCAAAAGAGCCACAACAGACATATGGATCTCACCAGCTCTTTGCAGGCACTCTAGCCCACTCCTCCAGCCTGACTCTCAGGAGCCTGGAGAAACCAGAGCTTTGTCTTTCTGCAGTTGCATCTCATGTTTCCATTTAAAGGTTGGAGAGAGAAGGGAAAGATCACAAAGGGCTTTCTGAGCAGGACAAAGAAACTGGAGATCTGTGTGGCTAGTAAATGGTTGCTGCCCTTCTCCACCAAACACAGAGACCAGGCAGGTCCCACTCCCAAGACCACCAACCCTTCACAGCAGCTCGAAGAAGATGACCGGTGCTACCAACATGCACACAGGGTTCATATTTATCATAAAATGAGAAAAGATACAGCGTAAGGAGTAAATGATAAAAATACCTACTATGCCGGAAATGTGACTCATGCTCACCCCTGGTCTCCTGCCAAACATTTTAAATCCTCCCTCCCCTCTCATGTATCTGATCGACTCCCCTTAATTCTTTTCACACACTTACTTCTACAGGGCAGAGCCCCAAATGTAAAAAATGCTATGCTTTATGGGCCGTGCTACACGGTCATCTTACGGAGACTGCAAGGTCACAGCACAGCAAATATATTTGTTGTGCTGTAGTCAGTTTAACATAGCTCAACGTGAGACTTCAGGGCAGGGTGATTTTAAGATGATCTTATTTTAAAACCAAATTGATTTCACTCGCTCACCCCTCTGGCACGGAGAGGAGCATACCCAGGCATGCTGCCCCACAGCTGGGCACCAAGGAGCACCGCTGTGGCCACACCATCTGGACTGGGCTCTTCAAAACAACTCTGGGGCAAAGCCCCATCACACCCATGGCATCTTCCCAGGCTTGCAGCCTGGTGCTGGGCTTAGACGTGCTTTTTGTACAACACACAGCTGACACCGGGCCATGATTTCCGTCTCTGGTGGGCTCCAGCTTTGCTCTCCATGTTTCTGCAATTACCTCTTGATGAAGAGCTCAGTGATTCCCCATTTTCAGTTTGTCCTTCATTTTAGTCTGGGTGCAAGCTCCTCCTGATTAGAGTGTTCTGAGATGTGTTTGAATCCTACACCCTTTTCTGCTGCCCCTTCCATTTCTTCTGCATTCAGACATCCCCTCTCGCTCCCTGCAAACCAATCTCACCATTCCCACCAAACCTCTCTGCAGCAGAGCACGGTGGAAACAGGTTCTCCACGTTTTACAGTTTTGACTGTGATGCCCATTACACAATAGTCCATAACACATTGTGCTTGATGTCACTAAATACTTTTTCCAACATACATCCCAAAAAGCAACGAAATGCCAAACAAGTGGAAGCTTTCTAGTAGGTGTTTCACCTACAACAGTGATTTCTATATCATTATAAAGAACTTCTTTTTACCCCTCACATGACATGAAAACACACATTATGCAACACACCATCTTTACTAACAGTTTGACACAATCTAATAATTATCCTGTCAGCAAGATCAGCATGAACCAGGACTGACAGCGAAACTCAAGTGAACAACTTCTTGGAGAAGGATGAAATTATAATAGTCTTATAAATGGACTGTCAATTAGATCAAAACAAAATGGACTTTACAGATTTTGCTCAATGATCACTCCTGTAATGGCCTGCCAGACTTACAGGCCATACAAAGCCAGGTTTACTGTGAAAAGAGGCTGCCTTGGAGAACAGCCTTAGAATGTTCCAGAACAAAATAACCAGCCATCGTGAAGAGGCTGCCATCCTGCCTCCCAAGACTCTGCAACGCAACAGCAAACTTCACAACAGTGTTCTCCTCACCAATAGAAAAAGGGTCTTTAATCTCATCTTGCAGCTTCAAGGCAATTATAAATTAAGAAAACAGATACTTTGATTAACATAAAATTAAAGCCAATATAAAGTAAAAGTGTTAGCAAGTCTGATTAGCTTCTCTCAAAGATATATCCGATGTTATCTAACAATGATTTTAATATCTAGGAAGCCTGCAGGAGAGTGAACCAGCCACTCAGTGGCAAAACAACCCTCCCTGTCAAACACTAAACTTCTAATTCCAGCTTTAGTATACAGAAGATTATAAAGCAATAGATTTAGTTTAAACATTCAAGAAATATTTTTGTGTGATAAATAGAACGAAAATATACTATAGTCTTCATACAAAACAAAAAATTGAATAGTGACATTTAAGGTAGGTGAAAAATTGAATGAAACTTAAATATCCTAATAGAAATGGTTCCATAATTAGTACCTAAGTGCTATTTTATTTTTTACATATCCTGCAACAATATTTCACAAAGAAAATCAAGAAATGGTGAATTCAATAATTATGTTGTGTGTAAAATGAAGCAGAGGTTAATCTAAGAAAGTATTCGTCTATATGCAATACAAAGCTGTTCATTTCATAAACTGGTATTTTCAGCGGGTAGGGTAACTCCTCAAGGGTCTCACAACATGTCAAGAGGACACGTGCAACACCGAAGTCAGAAGCTTCACTCAAAGTCCCAGGTTTGAGAAGACCAACACCATGTTCTCCTCCCTTCCTATGATTTTTACTGACATAACATAAAGATTTTGCACAACAGTGCTGAATATCCCATTTAATCAAAAACTGAAACCTGGTGTTATGAATGTTACTCAGATTGGAAAGTCAAGTATTCCAGAATTAGAAAATGTTCCTCTTACAATAGCCTTTGATTGCACACAGACATACCACCCTTTCCTCCAAATCCTTGCCTTACTCAGCAGAGGGACTGGATAGCAATCAGGAATTAAGATGTGTGCTCACTTTTTTTTAATCTTTCTCTTCATACCATACATTTCTCATATATATTTGCTGCATGCACCAGATTTTAGCCATGGGTTCTTGTTTGATGTTTATCACTGAGGATGTTGTCCCTAACAACATTTTCTCATCCATTCCCCAAACTAAAAAAAGATGAGTTTTCACATCAGGAATCTGAGGTACAGGAAAATTAACACCAAAATTTATCAACTCCTCACTGCTTTTGGATATAAACTGGAAATCCCAAGAACCCAATTTTTCCGAGTATTTTACATTTCGGATGTCAGAGTCCAAACCAGATACTAATTACTTAATTTTCTGTACTGCCTTTTGAGGGAAGCAAATATATTCTGGCAGACAGAAAAACATAAATAAAAGGATAACTGACATATCTGTAAGCACATGGTATCAGGGAAACTAAAAGGACTCAAACTCTGTACTAGTCATAGATTTTTCACAACCTTACAAAGCAATCTACCTCTTTCTCTCTCTTCTCTGGTAATGTCCTCAAAGATATTTTAATTCATACATCTCTAACTATACTCTGAGCACCTGTATTCATGTATTTAGCTTTGAAAGCTGCTGCTTTTCATTCCGATTTGAAAGACGAAAAAAGGTTTGTGCATCTAAAACATGCAATTTTGCCAACTCTGCAAGTTGTTCCTAATAAAACACCTCAGCTCCTCATACAAACTTTGTGCTCTTTATATCCCTGGACCATCCCAGTTACAGCAGTGTTGTTAACAAGGGGAGCTGAAAAAGTACAAAGCTCACTACACAGAAAAAAATATGAATCTTGAATTCACTTCTCTGCTGACAATCTTCTCTGCAAGATGATCTTCTCTCATCTATCCCCACCAGAGCTTTTGTATGTGTGGTACGTACCAAAGCGTAAGCAGAACACGTACAAACACTAAGCCAAAGACACAGGGAGTGGTATCTGGACTCACTTGCATCTATCCAGAGCTGTACAGACAGCAAAGCCGTAGACTTTTCACACCGGGTCTGTAAATTGCAAAACATCAAAGTCCAATTGCAAATAATCCTAGGATTTGCATTTGTTTAAAAAAGTCTTAAAATTGTCAATATGAAGAGCAATAAGCTCTATAGCATTTCCAGTGGAACTGGTGCTAGATGGGAAGGTGTAATAATTTCTGCTGCATTAGGAAAAAATCAGCTATTGATTGCAAGGGGTTAAGAATAGCTGAATCAAGTCATTAAAAAATCATTAGGATTTGTGTTTTCCTTTGTTCCTGTTGAATGCAACAAATATCTCATTTAGCAGAAATATTCATGGTTAAGAGATGATTTCTCTGCAGAATAAAATGAGACAAATGGCATATTTTTAACAAATGCTTTTAATTTACAGAGCGGGTTTTGACATGCCTCTGATTATCTGTATTTCTGGCTTCCACCTAGTTACAAAGAGATCAGTGCTTTTCTAGAGGAGGTTGACTTGGCATGTATGATCCATTTTTTATACTATTCAGCATTAAATCAGGAGGCACGATTGTTGTCCTTCTCTGACAAAAGACTTTCACATGTCCAAGCAATACTTTCATTTAAATAATACTACAAAGTTTTTTATCAAGTGGTTTGCTTATAGTACAAGCCAACAGCGTATTTGTTTGGTACCATTAAATGTGGTTACTTCTGATTCACACATTGAAACCAAAAGAGTCAATGCTGCTCTAAAATATGTTTTAACCACCTACACTAAGTCTAACTGGTCAGATTGTTCTCTGTTACAAATCAACATAAGTCTACTGATGCCAAGGGAAGATCTGCCCACTTTAATATTATTTCATAATCACTTAAGGAAGTACATATTCTTAATGGAACCAAGCACATAACGTTCTCTTGCAGTTATTTAGCATTTTAATGATTTTGTTAGTTGTGATCACCTTACTTGGAAAGTAGTATTTTTAAGAGAGAATTTGTGATTTCTCTTTGGAATAGATTTAAAAGCTTAGAAAAAAGACTAGCAATCTCTTTAGAGTAAATGCTGACTGCAGTTAGTGAGGAGCACCAGCAGCATGCCCGATGTGGTTACGGTCCCTTTCCACCCTCAGAACAGAAAAGAAAAGAAGAGCTTCCACAAAAAGCAGGCAGAGACCGTGCCCAGATGAAGGGAGCTTTTGTGAGCCAAAGCAGGGGAAAGTGGGTAGGACAGGCAGGCCAGAAGGAGATGGGTAGTACGTAGGTGGTATGCGCCAGCAGGAAAAGTGTGAGAAAAGAACTGAGGTGGTGGGATCATAAAAGTGAAAATTATGCATCCACATATTTTATACAAATTGTTTCCAAGTACAAGTTGAAGTAGTGCTTCATATATGCAATGTGACAGTAGAGCCCTAAACCAAATTTTAGTGGGTGGACAACAACAAGTTATGAAGAAAGATTTAGGCTTAAATTGACAAGCTGCAAAAGGACTATAGTGCCCTCTGACATCGGACGACACATTTATCATATTAACTGAAAGGATCAAATGAATGCAACTTAAAAAGGCAGCTGACAGAGCACTTGAGAAAGGCTAGGTTATTTTTTTAAGACTATCTCAGAGGGAAGTAGACATTTTCACAAAATGTATAGACAAAATATTTTAAAAATAAAACTATTAAAATATGCATTCTAGACATACAACAGCAACAAGCTAAATCAGAATGTGAAGAGATTCAGCATTTCCTCTAAAAATAAGGCTGTAAAATGATGATTTTCAGGGTAGTAGCTTGGGTTGCATTTAACAGTCAGAGCAAGCAGATATTCACCTGAATGCTACCAGCTAAAAGTGCATGTGTTGCAATTACATTTCACTCAGAAAGGCTTTTTTAAAATGGATTTCTCAGAAGCTTATTTACCTGCATCAAAGACACAGAATGCTTCAGTACTGCACCAGTGTCTGCAAATATATAATCTTACCACGTTGTTACATCAGCTCCTAAAACCCAAGCCTCATAAATCAAAATTCTGATATCTTTTTTACAAACTGTGAACAGGCTTTAATTAAGCCCATAGCAGTTAAATCAAAGATCAAAGATACTTGCATTTTGTGCATCCTGTATATTCAGCACCCAAGGGAATCCTGTGAGGGCTTTCTGCAACTCTGAAATGGATTCAGGACTCCAGGGCTCAGCTTTTGACAATAATTCACTGTGTGTGCCTCTGGAAGGTATTTAATCTCTCCTTGCTTTTGTGCCCACTCGCAGTATGTGTAAAAAGTGGTCATTTGAGAGGCAGTGGCCTCATCTGAATTAATTTAACGTTTACAGAAGTTCAGTGAAATTCTTGGATGAAGGGATGACAAGGAGAACAGGAAATGCTGTCGCTGTTTCCCTTCCTAAGAAAACTGCATACATCATCATAGAAAAGCTTTACCTGAACAGATAGAAGAGTGAGGTATTTCAGACTTAAGAGTGGGTTTTTATTAGGATAGTGAGTCTGCCAACTAGGCTAACTGCCTTGTGAATTAGAGACCTTTCCAACAAGGGTAGTGATAGTGCAACACAGCAAATGAGAAAGAGGTAAAAAAGAAAATCCTAAATATGTGCTGTAGTTTAACCTGGCAGCCAGCCACTTGCTCACCCCTCCCCTTCCCCCCAGCAGGGTGGGGAGGAGAAATGGGCAAAAGGAGAAACTCCTGGGTTGAGATAAAGACAGTTTAATAAGAAGACAAAATAAATACTACTACTACTAATTATAATAATAGCTATTATAATTAATATGCAAAACAAACAATATACAACACAATATTTCTCAGCACCCAATGACTGATTCGCAGTCAGTCTCCAAGTAGATGTTGTGGAAACCTGAAATCACGAATTTCATGAAATTCCCAAAAAAGTTCAACCTCCAGGACAAGAGAGGATTCATACTCATGGAAACGAGAAGAGCAGAAAGACTCCTGCCCCCCGGCCAACCCCCATTCACAAACTGAGCATGACGTCCATGGTACGGAATATTTCCCCTGGCCAGCTCGGCTGTTTGCCTGGCCGTGCTCCCTCCCAGCTCCTGCACACCTGCTCATTAGCTGAATATGAGAAACTGGAAAAAGTCCTCGATTTCATAGCAATAACTGAAAACATCAGTGTATTATCAACAGCAGCTACTGGGAGGAAAATTAACTCTATCCCAGCTGAAACCAGGACAATCTGTAAAATAATTAGCTTTCAATGTTACTGTAGAAACACTGATGTGTAAAAATTCACTGGCACAAAACATGACTAACTTATTCTGGAGGTTTTCTATTTACCAGAATGGCCCAGATGATCAGTTAGTATAGCAAACACTTCCATGCAGTTTCTTGGAAAACAGCTCATGGTAATAAATAAGGCACAAAATAAACATATCTTGTAAGAAATTCATTCGCATCACATGCAGTTTTAGAGCTGCTATTATAAATCCATTGCAAACATTCAAAGCTCCCATCAGCCAAAAACTATCTGCCCAAAGCATCTGGAATTTCCAGGAGGCTGTAGGAGGTCTATCATGATGGGATTAACAACACAGGTCTTTTCTCTCGGATTTGTTGCTCAGAACATTTGTATCATCAAAAAATGTAAACTGGGTCTTCGAAGTGGTTCTCCTATAATGAACCTCACTGTTTTCTAAACAAAGGGTATACAAACTGCAACACACAAAAATTAAAAAATCATTGTTTAGTTGGACCCTTGATGCTGTGACTGAGGCAACAGTATTTATTGCTCTGGATAAAAGAAAGTAATAATTTAGTATTGGAAGGGATGGAAGGACTCATTTTACAACATTCACAATCTAAGCAAAACCGAGAAGATTTATTTTATGTCCTTAAATAATTAAATATTGAATAACTGAAGAAGCAAACAGGTTTTAGATTTCATTTTCAAAGCAACTCTAAAATGGCTGTTCTTTGGGTTTGCTGTAATGCAGTCATTCCTGAATGAGAATTGCTGATGCTGCTGACAAGAGATGGAGTCAAGATCCCTATCAAGAAGATGCAGATCTTCCTGTTTCCCTCCAGTCCCGTGGCTAAGAAAATATTTTTATTGAGTAAGCTGTTCTGGGCAAAGAGGTCTGAACTTTCTCCCCCTCCAACACAAGGAGGCCTTACAGATGGCAATGAAAAAAACTGAGTTATGAGTCTGGACCCCAATAACTATAAGCTCAGTTGTGCAGTGGGATTCGCCTGTTTGGACAGAGAAGGAACCCTCATTCATCCGCACTTTCAGCCATTCAGTCACAATGCTTGTAAGACATTATGTCAAAGTGGTAACAAAGGAAGTGAAGCCAGTGATTCCTTTCAAGTCTCTTCTGACTTAAAATTGTACAAAAGTACATGGATTAACGGAAGTTTTAAAACACCACTGAATGGCTGCCCTTCTACTCATGAAGTCTCCTTACTGGTAAATACTGTCTGAAAATGACTGCTTGTATGTACATCACAAAACAATACTATGTATGGTAATAGATAGATGAAATTTGTATTTATCTATTCTGTGGAGGGAAAAAATCTACAGCAATAAAAGGCATTAAAGATAAAAAGGTGTGCTAACATAGATTTACTACTTCCCATGAGCACAGATTAACACCCAGGGTAGCTGGTGAGTGGGAGGTTGCCTAACAGGCAACAGCAAGTGAGTTGACAGATGTTTCACTAGAGCTACATCAGCAACTCTACAATGAAAAGATTAGATATTGGCTACATTTAGCTAGTATTTCCCAAAGGTCTTATAGATCCTTTTCTGTCCCCAGGCTAGTACATAATTATCATCCAGTCAGAAAATCTGCATTATGTGGTGCACTGGCGTGTATCCACAGTGGGATGGACAAACTTGCGTTAGTCATACCACAGAAAATGCATCTGTCAGATAAAAGTAAGTTGTGAAAGAACTTGTGAGTTAGAAGCAATAAATAAAATGGTCCAAACACTGATTCATTCTTCTAAACCTCTCTACACTATCAAAATGACTATTACATGCAAGAAATGCAGAAGAAGCATTAGGTAATACCCTCTTAGGCACTATAATACTGTACCTTTCTCATTGTAAGTTGGTGGCAGAAGCTTTGAGATTTTTTTGTCCAGAGCAGTGAGTTTGTCAGGCTATCCAAACAGAAATGTATCAGCAACTCCATGTTTTTCTTTACAGCCCAGCTCACTTACAGAAATTCCTTTGGCTCCCTTTCCATTACATTCAAATAATCCCAAACCCCCTAATCTCTATTCTTCTCATGTTGTGAAGCGTTTGCAGGAGTGATTTCATGGGCTGTGCCTATCACAGTCAGATGTACTTTTCAGAGAACATCTAGGTTAGCCTCCAGAAGATGCACTGCTTCTCTCAGTTCATAAGGTATGAGAACAGCTACTCTAGGAGATGGTTCTTCAGATGGCAAATGATTGTTAGTAAAGCTAATTCCCAATTCCCAAAAGAAAGCAGTAGACAGGACACAGTAATATTTTTTTCTACCTAGATCAAGCTTAGAACTCAGCAAGTGCTTTGAAAGGACACACTCTTGAAAAGACACACTCAGCATTTCCACTGACTTGGACACCCTTAGCATGGTCGCACTAGAAACAAATACAAATATGTTTAAAATAAAATACAGAATGAGGCCAATAAATTTAACAGCTAAGCGATTCCATAGTACAATGAGTATTTAAACAGAAGCAAAAAGCCTGTGCTAAAATTATAGCAGACTATTCTTATAGTCTGATTTAATGCGATTACTAAACACAGTTCAGATTAACTGTGAAGGTCCAAGTTGTATACGTTTTTCCTGTCCCATCTCCAGCACTGGATTTTATAAATTTCAAATAAAGCATTTGCAACACAGAATTTCTTAGGAGTTTCTTGCTCTTCTACAACTACACTACAATTTGTGTGCCATATCGTTCCATTTCTTGCTTGAATGCTTCAGATTTTTCTTGCAATTTATTTTATTTACAACAAGATCTGAAAACATTTGACATACTAGTGTGCAAACGTACCTATACTAACTGGAAAGGATTCTCTATAGATGTTACAAGTGTTGGCAAATGATCAAATTAGGATTTCCTTTGTCAATAAGCATTTTCCAGTAGTATCCGCTACATTCTTTACAATGCTCTGACAGTAACTGATACTGCATCAGACTATACGGTCTATAAGACATTTCTCAAAACCAAAGAAAGAATTAATTACTGCTTCTTGCATATCCTGAAGCAGGAAATTTGAAGTTCTGTACTGATTCACTCCCAGAAGACGCCAACTCAAATACTCACAACTGCAGTTAAAAAAGATTTTCCACCACTAGGGAAGGACAGACAAGTACAGCCAAGGATTTCTCAGTCTCTAAGTAAGCTATAAAAAATATGCCCCTCACCTCTACACTTATACTAAACAGTCAGAAAATACCGTGGAAAAGTAAACTACCTGGCAAAAATGTAATTTTGAGTTGAGTGAAACAGTTAACAAGTTCGATCACTCACTCCAGAGAAGGTTTTGTTAAGTATATTGAAAGTTTCAATGTTTCTCCCCACAACCGTGTTAGTTGAATTTTCCTGCTGCTAGCAGTTCATCTAAGAACACACCATTTTGGAACAAGTAAATAACAAGTGACAGGTGTGACTCAGCCAACTCTAACTGAAACTGAAGCATTACAGTATCTACCGACAGATTGAGGGGGAAAACAGGAGAAAGTAGAGTTATGGTGATGGTCTCAACTTAGGAGTCCTAGGGATACTTACACAGTCAGCAAATTGACTGATAGTCAGGTCTAACTCACAGTAGGACTATAGCAGCAAAGGAATATGTTTGTAAGAGATAGAGAATGACAGGCCTATGTCAAGACTTTTGCACTGTGCCTGACTGCAGGATAATCAGTCCCAGCCACCAATAATACCATCAGCTGTCACTGGCAAATGCCCTATTTTGTTTCTAATGTGAAACTGGAACCTTTCAGATCTGCACAATGAAGAAGCCTGCTGAATCTTAAGTATTAACGGAATCCACAGTATTATGTTGTCCTTTCAAAAGAAGTCTAGCTGGAGAAATTCTTGGTGCAGCTTGAAAAAGACATCCTGATTAGGCTCTGGGATTGCATGTGTATGGTCAGCACCATCTCATGTCTTCTCTGTTGTCCACTAGAGTTCTTCTGATAATTCATGTAATTTTGTTTCTGTATGCCAACTGATCCCATATTTCAGTTGATTTAAGAACTATAACTGGCATATTTTATCTTGCCAAAAAGCACTTGCCTCTTGAGGAAAGTCAAAACTGGAAGCAAGGTACCAGAGGGAGATGACTTCAGTGCCCCTGGAGCAGGGAGGCCTGCAGGGTGCAAAACCCTTGATATCACTTGACATCCTAAGGACAACAGCAGGAGAGAGAGAGAAATACAAGCCAGAGAAAATACCAGTTAAATGTAGACCTTCAATGAGGTCAAGTGTGCCATATCAGTAAAGAACAGATTTTGACCAAGTGGGCCACTGCTCTGCAGTGGAGGAGAGCTAAGCTATCAGAGCAGGCGTAAGAGTCTGGGGCACTGACACATCGTGTAAGATATCACTCACTACTGCCACTGGAAATAACGGCTTCAGGAAATGGCAATACACTAAAAAACTCAAACCCAAAAAAGACACAGATGCTTTACCTCCTGAGCAGATCACTCACATTAACAATACAAATCTGCGTTGTACTTAAAACTAAAACTTCGGACACTTTTCAGAGTGGGAGCCTGGAAGCGGCTGTGGGTTGAATCCTGTGAGCAGCACCACAAAACAGCCGGAGCTGCGCTGAGCCAATTTACTACAAAGCACTTTGCTGCAAGGCAGCAATAACGTCTACCTTCCTCCCCTCTGAGTTTTGCTGATAGTAGTTTTTATGCACTACTGGATCACTCTGTGTAATGACCCATGTTGAAATCATTAGGACACAGTTCAGGTTTTTCTACATTAATGACTGACACAATAAACTGTGTCTTCTTTAACTGCTCCATTGTCAGAGCTTTTAAATGTAACTTTTCAGAGCCGACTTTATTTTTCACTACCTTTATTTCTAATGGCCTTAGCCAAATCACACCGGGATACTTCCAGTGTGAATTAGAAACTTACTTCATTATTCTGTGGAATAATTTTGATATGCACGTGGATGATGAAAATGAAGCTACAAGGCTAAGTTTTACCTCTGTGCACCTGCATAGGATGCAAGGCGACTTGATTTAAGCCACTAGGAGAGGTGTTGAAGGGTTGAATTTGAATGCACCCACTCAATATTTTTGGAGTTGTTCTATAAAACACTACATTTCTTTGGGCTAATCCTGTGTAACAGCTGAGTCCACAGTAATAGAATCATATCTGTCCTGTCTCAGACCTCCGTTTCACTCTAGCAGTCCTAATAACATACCTCCAACCCCTCCACATTCAAAATACCCATCAGGGAACCTTGGGTTCCAAGCTCAGATCCTGTATTCTTCCCTTTGTCCCTACAAATGAGGAAGGGGGTTGGTGGCAGGATGGGGTCAAGCACTCACAGGGACAACACTACTGGCAACAAACAGTGCTGTTCTTTCCAAAACAAAACAGAAGAGCCAAGAGCTTCCAGGGCTGCCTCAGGCAGCGCATTGCCAGCAGGTCGAGGGAGGTGATCCTTCCTCTCTGTGGTACCTGATCAGGGAGTTTGCCCATGAAAGTTTTGGAGTCTCCATCAGTAAAGCTAGCTGTTCAACCTGGAGCACTAATACATCAAGAATTTCCACTGTATTTCATTATTAGAAGTTCAGGTGCCAAATGATACACTGAGAAGGAGGAAGACAGTTGGCCTCAAGGAGTCATGAAAATGGAATAAATCTTTGCAAAAATGCATGCTATTTGGCCGCAAGCTGCTGCCCCTGTCCATGCCTCCCAGCAGAAGTCACCACAGGAACGGTGTGCTACAAAACTGCTGGCTAGAGAACGGCTGACTTGATGGAGATCATGATTGTTATTGTTATTCTACAGGTGAAGAGAAGCAAATGTCCTTCTGAAGTTATTTATGAGCGCAGGTTTGCCTAGCTTACATATCTCCTGTCTTCAAGTCTGCCAGACACCTGAGCCCTGTACAGAGACCACCTGAGCTAGGCTTGCAGTGCCCGGTTAAACACGCCACAAAGTCCACCTGCCCCTAGCTGTGCCTCCATCCGTGTCACAAACATGACTTCTCTCATTGCAGGGAAGGGGCATGGGCAGCTCACCCTCAAAAGTGTCCTCTCAGACTGTGAACCTGGAGGGGACCCTGACGCATAAAATTTCAGATAGGAGATCACACTGGTGAACATGAATATGTTTTCTTATTGCTTCACGTTCAATGTAGTTCCCAGGAGCAGGCAGGGAAGGAAGGAATGACAGGTCTGAGTGACGCAATGGCTGCTGGGTTAGCTAGGGGACCAGCTTCATCACAGTGGTTTGTTTGCAGCCTCCTTGTTTAGTGATTTCAAACCCAACAAAATGAGATTAAGCACCACGCAAGCAAACCTTAAGTTCTCTTCTTTGATGTAGGACTTGAATATTGCCTTCTGGGAACGAAGCAAGCCATAAACAGACATGTTAAATATGATTTTTTTAATCATTTCACAAACTGCTAAGGAGAGATTCTTGTCTTTGCAGCAATTCTGTGATTTTAACTTTCGTACATTGTGTCGTTTTATTTTGTGGATGACCTCCAATTCTGCAAAGGCTTTTAGGTGCATTGCTATAAATTTAAGCCTGAAATGAGCTGCCCTGCTTAATGAGGATGTCTATAGAGTTTAATGAAACAATTTAGTGCTTCTTTATTTTCCTGTAAAAGGACGCTGATTTCTTACAACTACAACAGACACATTTAAACACAAACTGCAATTCATAATGCCATTTAAAGAAAAACCTTCTGCACTATTTAGCCACATCTACAAAGCCTATCTCCCATGGTGACATTCATTTAGTGGAAACCTTGCTTTTTTATTTTTGTGATATCTTCCTGGAAATTCTTTGGTCTCTGTCCCCATACTTGTGGGGAAAAAGGTGTACTTGGCAATCTCAGGTCTTCAAAAAATGGTGGACTTGGTTTTGCTGCAGAGCAGCACCTGTGGTGGCTGGTGCATCAGCTGGAGAAGGCATAATGTTCACTTGTGTAGCGCAGCAGCTAGCTCCCGGCAGGGGAAGAATGAATGAGTAGGCGGTCCATATGTTTCTGAACAATCTTCAGTTCAATTCTTTCTTGCTGGCAGATGCAACCTTCTGTAGAGGACATCATCTCAGGCTTCTGTTATTTATGTGCTATTTTTTCCACCTCCATCTCCTGCTATCTGCTATTTTCCTAAGCCTTTTTGAAGCTGTTTCTTTGCTGTTGCTTTCTTCCAAGCAAGGCATCAGAAGTCACAGCTGTATTGGCTGAGAACAGGTCCCAGTACCCCACAGGGTGTTCATGGCTGAGACCATAGCTGATTGCATGATAGCTTCCCCTTCCTGAAGGGGTTTTGTAAATCCCTGTCTCAGACTCTGTGTTAGGTTGCAGCATCGAGTTGTAGTGCAGGTTTGTTATCCTTGACAATTGAAATTAAATAGGAAAGAGTACAGCTTGTTTTCATTTCAGTGCCTTTTTAAAAAAGAAGTGTTACAAGGTCATTATTAGCATGGTAAAGGGCTCCTCCGAAGTCACACACAGATACAGTACAAACATTGTCACTGTACATACAGGAATTACGATGTAGGGAACACTCTTCTCTACCTGTTGCTCAATAACCGGAATACTTACGCTGCACCAGGTCATGTCCATGAGACCTATGAACAGTGGGTCACCTTCCACACGTGGGTCTCGCACATTGGAGCATGGTACGCTGGGATCCTGCTCTGCACGATGGAGTGCCTTGCAGCACCAGGCTGGTTAAGGGGAGTAGGCAGTCCTTTGTTCTGCACAGACAAGACCTGCAATCTTACTTCAACGTAATGACTCCATAGATTATCTTTAGTTATTATTTAAGTACTAATATTCATTCTTGGGAGCCCTTGAGAGAGGGGATTGCTGTTCAGGAGAATAAGGTTGTAGACCAGATCTCTCCTGATAGACATAGAGTTGTTATGAAGGCATTTGGATCTGAGAGTAATCACAGGTCTCTGCAGATCCTATAGAACAGACCCTGGCACTTTACTCCCTTACTATGGTTCCAGCTGTGTACCTGGGGGGTAACCGGAAGGGGAACACCTTAGACAAAGTCATACAGAATGGATGAGACTGGTAGGCCCCTCTGGAGGTCACCGAGTCCTGCACCACCCATTAAAGCAGGGTCAACAAGAGCAGGTTATTCAGGGCCATGTCCAGTCAGGTCTTAAACATCTCCAAGGATGGGGACTCCACCGCTTCCATGGGCAAAGTTGGAGCGTTTGGCCACCTTTACAGCGAAAAATATTTTTCTGCCAAAGAGAATGATACTGTAGCACACTGAATAAGCTGAAGCTGTAAACTATTCTTCCATGGTAAGATACTATGAAATTCAACAAAGGATGATGTTTTCTGTAGAACTCTTAAATGACCCTCTACGAATCAACAGAGTGCTCTTTGCTGAGCTGTAAAGTTTTTTAAAAGAAGTTTAATTTCTGTAAAACCCACCAATTCCACCCTTCTAAAATTCTGCAGGCCTATTCTCCTGGGGCTCATTATCCCAGAAATCCAGGTCAAGAGCAGTGTTCATCTACCCCTCACTCCAAACCTCAAAACTAACTGGAATAGGTACTACATAATGTCTGCAAATTGCATGGTTCTCCACAGCATATTCTGCACTTGAACAGATGCCCTGATCAGCATTAGTGCTACCACCACAAGCACTGCAGGTGATATTCAGATTTTTGTTTCGATAAGAACCAAGACAAACTAATCTGAGCATAGCAAACTGGCACTGTGGAATTGTTCACTACAAACTAGACATTTTCCAAATAGACATAAAGCTAAATAACTATTTAATTTTTGTTGTATATTAGTAGACTTTTAAAAATGGCTGATGCGAGCTTTTGATGCACCAGGAAGCTCAATTGGTCAGGGGCAGCCAAAATCACAGCTACATTTGTGGGGCTAACTCTAGTCAGTCATGCCACAAAACCACAGGAGGAGCATTTTCCAAGCAGGGAAGGACAGTGTTTCTGTTCCTCTGCTTATTGCACCAGTGGCTGAGTCATCACAGCCTCAACAAATATTCTCTAATTAGAGTTGTTCATTTCAACAATACTAAAGAGCTCCAGAGAAATAGCTGCAAATATTTATTACCATTTCAAGATCGAAATACTTCTACCACACTGCATCCTGCCAGGTAACCTCCTTGGCAGCTCATTTAGAGGGGAATGAAAATTTGCCTCTAAAAGGAGAGCTAATAGAGTGAAGCCCTTTTTTAATAAAGTATCATGAATCGCAACCAGCTGAAGATTTCAGATGGAGGAAAGGCAGGAAATACCCCCCAGTTGATCTACTGGACTGGGACTCAGGACATCTAAGTTCAACTCCCAGATCTCATCTACAGCTTTGATCTTGACACAGTCAATGACACGGGAGGTGTCATATCACAGGCATCACTGGTGGGGACTCCGCAGCTGAGGTTGCTGAATTCCTTCCATAATGCCCTATTGTCACATCCTTGTATGTTTGCTAAACTGGAATATTCAAGAGAAGGTTTTATACATAGATGATTCTTAAATCAAACTTGGAGATATAGGGATGTGGGTTTGCAATAAAACAGATAACAGTTTTTTAGGAAAACAAAATTAGGGAGGAAATTTGCTATTTTGTACTCCCAAAAATTACTGCAGCTCTTTATTTGAGAAATATAAGCATAGAGATGCTTTTGAGCAGGGGTGTGAAATATAGAAATAGAGCTATCTTACTGTAAGAAATGTGTCGTTTACTGTCCCTATGACTATCCAGCCAAATCTATTCATTATAAGCCTCTGAAAAATGACAGTTCTCTCATTCCAAAGACCTGTTCGAAATTGGCAGCGTTGTCAAAACTCCCTCTTCTCAACATGAATTCAAAATTAGGCCTTAGATTTCTCAAGCTAGACACTCAGAAAAAGAGAAGCCTCAAATTTGGTTGAAGTTATTTGCATTAGCACCACGGACAAACTCTCTTGTGTTCACTCTTTACATTCAAAAGCACAAAGCCTATCTCGGCTGCCTTGTCCCAAGAGACCTTTCCCTTTCTGCAGTTCATTGTCCACAGCAGAAAACGTCTTCCAAATCCCACAACTGAGGCAGCAGTCTCACGGACAACAATCCCCATTTCACAATGCTGGTTCATTCCTAGTGCTTGATCCATTCTTTACTGAAATAGATAAAAGCTTTCAAGGGCTTAAAAAAATCAATAAGAGACTTCTTCCCTCTGAGGGTGACGGAGCACTGGAACAGGCTGCCCAGGGAGGTTGTGGAGTCTCCTTCTCTGGAGATATTCAAGACCCGCCTGGACAAGGTCCTGTGCAGCCTGCTCTAGG
>Ga0065711_1005050_pt1 | contig 24361 bp, 19 predicted proteins | sample Hoacrofraction12_FD_59098 | JGI IMG/M metagenome (GOLD analysis project Ga0065711, IMG submission 59098) | Hoatzin crop microbial communities from Cojedes, Venezuela - Epithelial fraction 12 v2 (version 2) | ecosystem: Host-associated > Birds > Digestive system > Esophagus > Crop | place...
CACATGGTATGGAATACCGGGCTTTGTTTGGCCAGGTGGGGTCAGCCCCCACCCCCCCGGCTGTGCCCTTTCCTGGAGTCCAGTGAAGACTAACCCTGTCCTGGCCAAACCCAGGACATCTGCTCACTAGCTCATTTTTTGACTTTATTGAAATGGCATAACTTTAATAAATGGTAATCATTTTGTCTGCCTGGCAGTCTCGTGTGCACAGTTTGCGTTTACTGCTGTAGAAGTTGACTCTGTGAGGTCTGTTTCCAACGGTACTGTGTCTTTTCTCTTGCAGGCTGGAAGAGACAAGTATGAGCCCACTGCTACATCAGAGCATGGCGCAAAGAAGAAGAAGGGGAAGAAAGAGAAGGACATGGATGAGCTTAAAAAGGAAGTCTCAATGGTAAGAGTATCAGGCACAGGAAGAGCAGCTTTAAGAATTTTCACTACACCCAAAGCGCTGTGCCTCATGTGACTTAAGGAGAAGAGAGCTGGTGTACTGACAGCATGGTGTGACTGAAGGCACTGATCTCCCTTCTTGTCCCCTGTGTCTTCAAGCCAGACATGCTGCAGGTCTTTCAGAATCAAGACAGCCATGCAGTAGGCCCCAAAAACATAACTTCTCAAAAGGCACTTGATGCAGAACCCAAGTCTCCACTTGCCTGCATTACCCTTAGCACAGTGTAGCTGCATTTCCTCACCCAGGCAAGCTCACCCAGGCAAGCGCTGTCTGGATAGCAACATTGCAGGCTTTATAGTGCTGTCATGTGAGTGAGACTGCTGTTTTCATTCCAGCTGAGGAGTTGAGTCTGTGCAGCTCTATTTACTGCTGGCCTCAGCTAGGACTGACCTCAGTATTATTCCTTCTAATTGTGTTTGAGGCTGTGGGGAGTGTCTCCCATCCTCATCTGTGAATGCTGGATGATGCTATACATCTGTCTGAGAATCATCCAGTCTAGATCTGCTCACCTGGAAGGTGATGCCAGTTTTCTTTCTGTGCTGTGGATTTGAGTCTGGGCTTTCCCATTCTTGGCCCCTCTGTTAGGGAGAAGGGTACTCAAGCTTGCTCAAAGATGAGATTTTGTGTTAAGAGATAATAACTTAAAGCATCTGCTCCCTCCAGTACAACCTTTTAACTGAGGCACTGCTCTGTGCCAACACGATAATAGTCTGGCTGTAAAAAGGAGCCTCCCTGGGGGCAGAAACACTGCTTAAGTTGGCAACAGTACTTAAAAAATGTGTGAAATTACAGGGTTAATCTTCTGTGCTTTCCTGCCTTCCTTCCCAACTCCTTTCCTTTCCCTTTGTCCCTCACACCTATCCTCCCAGCTGCTCCCCCCCACCCCCCACCCACCCCCGCAAAAAACAAAAAACAAACCCAAAACCTCACTGAGGCTTCACAGAATCTGCTGGGGGTGTAAAGACTGCACTGAGATGTAGTCAGAGTTTGTTTAAAAGGCTGTCATGTCATACCCAAATAGTCACAAGAGCGCTAAAGGTCAGACCACTTTGAGTTGTGAAACGAAATTCTCTTCGCAGAGAAGATGAGCTAGAGTCTTGTAGAGTCTTGCTGATCAGCATGCAGGGACTGTGATCTCTTCCCCCCCCAACCATTTCTTGTCTTTCAGGATGACCACAAGCTGAGCCTTGATGAACTTCATCGTAAATATGGAACAGACTTGAATCGGGTAGGTAGACTTTGTTTTCCTTCCCTCCTCGCCCTGATCTGAAAAGGAACGGTCTCGGTTCAGAGCACTTCACAAAGGGAGATCTGGGTGGTCTGGGTTTTCTTTTTTGTTTAATCTCCCCTCCTCCAATTAAGTTTCCCAGGCTTTGGGAGAACTGTTGAGCTCACAAATACTTCTCTTCATCCTCCCACTGTACAGCCTGGCTGCAATACTTCAGTGACTTTGTTAGAAACAAAGTCACTGTTATCTGCCTCTGAATTGTTCCAAGGTCAGGTTGATTCTTGGATTTATTTTTTTTCCCCCCGAGGAGTTTGTAATAAAGGCAAATGTTTGTTATATTGCAGTTGTAGTCTAGTGAGCTAGCACTGCCCAGAGACTTAATGATGGCTAGTAGCAGTTAAAATTTTACCCTTTTGTAGTAAGAGGTGTGCTAATGTCCTAGCTAACCTCAAAGTCCAGTGCAGAAACACTGCCGTTGTTTTGCACCTTTGCTCCTGTTTGTTTTGCTTAATGCATTTTTTGCATAATTGCATGTAGCAGCAAGTCTGCTCTTACTCTAGAGAGCACAGACACTTGCATATTTCTGTCAAAGACCTTGGCTTCTGAAAGCTCAACTTCCTGGAAGGCCAATCCAAAGTGTCGTCATCTTTATGGCCCCCAGCTTTCACTTGTTCCATTATTTGATAGGATGGATTGCACTGGGCTGTTCCTCAGAGCTCAAAGTCTGCTGCTGTAGGCTCCTTGTCCTGCCCTTCTTCAGTGTTTGTAGCCCCATGGCCCGCAGGCTCCTTGAGTAGCATCCAACACCCTGTAGCTCCTCTTTTGGCATTCACCTTTCACATCCTGCACTTGGGTTGCAGACCCCTGGCAGCTGTGGAGATCTCTGTTACCGGGTAGCATCTCCTTGTTGCTGTGGTAGAACATGAACAAATTTGGAGCTACGTTCCCCAGTCAGTCTTGCCACAATGCCTATAAAAGAAACCTCTCTTCTAGGGTTTGACTTCTGCACGTGCAGCTGAGATACTGGCTCGTGATGGCCCAAATTCCCTCACACCCCCACCCACAACTCCTGAATGGGTAAAGTTCTGTCGGCAGCTCTTTGGAGGATTCTCGCTCCTGTTGTGGATTGGTGCTATTCTATGTTTTCTGGCTTACGGCATACAAAGTGTGATGGAAGAGGAGCCCAATAATGATAATGTAAGTAAAAATGTCTGGTTTACCTCAAAGGCAGACTGAGCAGCCTGTTTGGCTCAAAGCAGATTAACTTCCCTAAGCATTCAGTCCAGAAGTTTTTCCCATAAGCACGGGAAATTCAGTGTGTGAGCTTAACATGTCTTGGAGTGCTTCCACATAATGAAATGAACAGCCGACTTCCTTTCTGTTGTGTTAACAGCACTAGCTTGTGGACTGCCTCTGTGTACAAAATGTACAGAGACTGCAAGTACCACCATGCTTTGTAATAGGGCATTTAAATACCAAGCAATTTATCTGGACAAACTGGAAGCCTTTCAGGCAGATCGTCCTCTGACTCACTTTCTCTGCTCCTTGTAGCTGTACCTGGGTGTTGTGTTGGCAGCTGTGGTTATCATTACTGGCTGTTTCTCTTATTACCAAGAAGCAAAAAGTTCCAAGATCATGGAGTCCTTCAAGAACATGGTGCCTCAGGTATGGAATACCTCATTTCCTCGAGATCTGCCAAGCTGCAGCTTGCTCGTGGTTATTGACTGTTTTAAGCATCAGCTTCCATTGCAAAAGGCCTGGATGTTGGTGTAGGTTACTTGATTTTGATTTCGAGGGGTCTACGAGACTCCTTTCTTTTTATGCCCCAAGTAACTATGTTAATGGTCCAGGGCAGTTCCTGGCTTCCCATGCGTTCCATCAGCTTATTAACATTCGTAGGACACTCAATAGTCTGGGGAGTTCAGTAACTGGTGTGATAAGCACTAAAACTCAGATTCCTTCATGGACAGTCTGTAACATACCTAACTATCTTACTGTCACCTTGGCAACAAGGAACTTTAATATCAAGGAAACGAAAATAGCTGTTTTTCTTAAATAACATATGTATCGGAGATAAACATCTTAGTACTAGCAGAAGCCTCATAGAACCATAGCACAGCTATTTTAAGATACTTGGATGTTTTGAGCCCCTTAAGAGTTGCTTTTGACATAGGTTGTTTCTTTACTGTATTTCAGCAAGCTCTTGTAGTCAGAAATGGTGAGAAGATGAGCATAAATGCTGAAGGTGTTGTAGTTGGAGACCTAGTGGAGGTGAAAGGAGGAGACAGAATTCCAGCCGACCTTCGGATTATATCTGCACATGGTTGCAAGGTACAGCAGTGACAGGTCATCTGAAAACTTCGTTATGAAGGATGATGAAATAGTCTGGTTTCAAAGAATGTCTTCTGTGCTATGAGTGGGTGGTGGAGTGGAAGAGGAAGGTGGGGGGAGTGCCTAGTGTTTTATCTGCTTTCGTTGCTGAAGGTGTCTGCCTGCTTGTGTATGACAAAGTATGCTCTGCTGCATAGGTGGATAACTCCTCACTTACTGGTGAATCAGAGCCTCAGACCAGGTCTCCAGACTTCTCCAACGAGAACCCACTGGAGACCAGGAACATTGCCTTCTTTTCCACCAACTGTGTGGAAGGTATGTGACTCTCCTACTTCCCTGAAGTATTAACAGTGCTAGGGATTGAACTGCACACGTAAGCAACGTAAATGTAATGTGTGAGTTCAGTGTTGGTAGCTTACTCCTGCTGCGCAAGGGCAGGCTGGTGGTTCCCAGCAAAGGCTTTGCCCATTGCAACTGCAGTACTGTACAATAGGCAAAGACGACTCCACAGCACTACTGATTTTTTTTCTTTCTTGCTCCTCCTAGAGGAGCCCCTATGTGGCGTGTCTTTGAGCATGACTGCCTTACTACAGCAGTGTTAAAGTGCAGATAACATAATGTGAACCAAGATGGTTAGGCAGAGCTATAAGAAATACTACAGCTGCTGCAGAAAGCAGGAATTTCTAACATCTCTGGCAGAACTTCCAGTTGCAGCTCTGAGTGTGGTGGTAGGCACTCATTCTGTCAAAGCCCAGAGCATCTTTTCCACACCCACAGGGTGTCAAGGTGTGACTGTTCAGTGATGGTGTAGAATTCTGCCTGACTCCAATTGTGTCCTCTCCTGACAGACTCTCACCAGCAGACTGTCCCCTGCTCTTTCCCACCCCCCAAAAAAAACCCCAGCCTAGCAAAACTGAACGATATTCTTGATCTCTCTCAAGAGCCTCAGGGAGAGAAAATGGGCCTCCCCTTAAAGGAGGAAAGAGGACACTGTCTGCTTCTGTAAGATGACTTCCTCTGCTTCCCTGCAATTGGCACTTGATTCCGTGGCATAGAAGGGAGGGGGCATACAGCTTGACCAGTCACACAAGAATCCTGTGCAGCGCTTCTGTCCATTTATTTCTTGTGCTGCCAGAATAAAAAAAGCTGCAGTGGGAGACCTTGGTCGTTGGAATGCCTACCTAGATTATCTTGGGCAAAGCTTGTTAAACTCTAGGACAGGCTGAACAAACTCAGTTTAGTGTGTTCTGGAAAGGATTTTTGTTTTCTGAAACTTGTCTGTCTTCTAGGCACTGCCCGTGGCATTGTCATTAGCACTGGGGATCGCACTGTGATGGGTCGTATTGCCAGTCTGGCTTCTGGACTGGAAGGGGGGAAAACTCCAATTGCCATGGAGATTGAGCACTTTATCCACCTCATCACTGGAGTGGCTGTGTTTCTGGGTGTCACCTTCTTCATCCTTTCACTCATCCTTGAGTACACGTGGCTGGAGGCTGTAATTTTCCTCATCGGTATCATTGTTGCCAATGTCCCTGAGGGGCTGCTTGCAACGGTCACGGTGAGTGAATCTGGAAAAAAGATTGAATGAGTTACATATATGGTTCTTAAGGAAGTGGAGTGCTTCGTGCTCTGTGTGTATTCACAGATGTAAATGCTAGAGTAATGGAAGGTGAGTGTGTAGGGCTAAGCTTTACAAACAAGGTGTGTTCAGACTAGGTGCCTGAATTGATGTCAAGTTCTGCAGCTGTTTTTCTAATGAAGATGGGTCCCTAAGCTAGACCTACGTGGAGGGTTGGCATCGTGGAACTGAAGTGAGCAAGGTTGGGAGTTCTGGACTTGTCTTGCCTTTCTCTGTGGCGAGAAGGGTCCTTCCTGTTACAACCGTGCAGGGTTTCTACACCCTAATGCACACCAACCCCTCCAGCCCTGAAGGGCTGGCAGAGAATCCAGCAAGCTTCACTCTAGTCCCAGCTTTTGATCTGGGACCTGGCAGAAGTTCTTGTAGGTTTGGTTTCCTGAAGGGGCGGTGGGAGTATCTAGATGTGCTCAGCTGTGTAGAGGGTGGTGGTGGATGGGGCTTGAGGCTTCCATGCAGCCTGAGGAAGCAGAGCAGCAACTCAGCTAGGGTATGAACAGTTGGCAGCTGGAACCAGATAAGAGCCTCTGACGAGAAAGTGTAGCTGGGGCTGCTCAGTTCCTACACCACTAAGTTGCAGCCCTATCACCAGAGCTATTCTGGGCATTCTGGTATGTGGCCTGCCTCCACCTGTTTTGAGTTCCTATGATTAGGGAACTGCAACTTTTAACTAAAATGTTAGTCTGGGGCATTTTATTTCCTGCCTAATGCACTGAGAAGCAGGAGATGGAAGCCTTGCGAGTCTTTTCTAGAGGTTTTGTGATGAGGAAAATGTCATTTAAACCCAGCAACTGGGCCTGAATGTTGCTGTTTATTTTGCACTGGCAGGGTGAGCGTGGAGTTAAGGAATCACTGCAGGACATGTGCCATGCCCACAGTGAGTTGGGTAGCAGTGTATTAGTGCACAAGCACATCTAATGTCATCTTCTTCCTTGTCTCCAGGTATGTCTGACACTAACAGCCAAGCGTATGGCTCGTAAGAACTGCTTGGTGAAGAACCTGGAAGCTGTGGAAACCCTGGGCTCCACATCCACTATCTGTTCTGACAAAACAGGCACGCTGACACAGAATCGCATGACGGTTGCGCACATGTGGTTTGACAATCAGATTCATGAGGCTGATACTACAGAGAACCAGAGTGGTAAGACCAACTCTTTGTGCTTGAGGCATATTTCATTAAAAAATTGCTTTTTCTGGGTCTGCTTGTACACTGTACTTCTAAGAACCTGTGTTTCTAGCTCTCCAGTCCAAGTGAGGTTCACAGTGCAAGGACTTCTAGCATGTTATCCGCAATGAGCGTTAGAAGACTTGAGGTGACGCAAAGATTGGTGCTGTACCACAGTTGTATTTAATCCTTAAACTCCATATAGGCTGCTTTTGCTCAGAATTACTCTATTGGAATTTGAGCCTCTTGAACGTTCAGCCCCTTATGTTTGTCCTGTACGTAAAAATATTTGCTGTTCTGTACTGCAGAGTACCGGATTATTCTTGCCACAATGTATCTGGTGAAATTGCCCCATCTTAAGTCCTCTGACAGTGTGGACAGCAGAGGTGTTGACCCTGACAGTAAATTACTTGAGGCTGGCCATAGACGGAAATTTCCCATGTTGAATTAGATAGCTGCCCTTGAACAGGGGTTTTCCCAGAACATCCTGGTTGTGTTTGCAGAGCAGTAGCAATGAATGAAGTGACTGTAGGACTTCAGCAGGAAATTTCTTCTAGATATTGATAAGGATCTAAAATCTCAGTGTGCTGTGCAATTGAGAGAGATACTTATCTCTCCAGAACTGTTTTGTACAACCAAATTCAGGAGTTTCCTAGCTGTCATCTACCTTGTGAAATGTTGTGCTTGCGACACATTATGAGCATAAACTTTTTCCAGTGGCACTGTTGCACCCTGCCCCCAACCACTCCAAAACATTGTGCTAGTCTTAAAAAAAGCTGCTTTACTGTTCTTGGTCTTTAACACTAGTGCAAAGTAACACTATGAAGTGTTGTTTGGAAGCACGTGCTTTTGCTGTGCCAACAGTTGGCTTGGCTGCAGTAGGAATAAAGATTTCCCTTCATGGGAAGTATGTTAGCTTATCGGTTAGTGGTCTGTTCAGTTCATCTCCCTTGAAGTCAACTTCAGAGACGGCATGGGAGAAGCAGTATCTTTCTTTATTTAAGCATTGTTCCTTCGGGAGCTATTTTGTCTCGTTCCTGGGTGATGGATAAAGTGAGACAACCTGGAGGTAGAACCCGGTATCGCTTACTCGAGCCCCTGTGGAAGAATGTTATCTGTCCAGAATTCCTTGGCTTTGTCAGCATGGCCTCTGCCAACGGCTACTGGATGCAACCATTACGGGAATCTTGAAAGCAGGGGTGTTCTCTTGCACTGTTGCACCCTTGGGTCTTAAAGCGATCAGCTGCTCCTCAAGTACCTGGGAAGGGAGGTGAATTGAGAGAGATGTAGTGTGCTAACAGGCTCTAAGCATTTCCTATTTCGGAGGTAAAGGCTGCTTGTTTTTAAACCTGTGGGATTTTTGGCTTATGCAATTTTTCTGGCTGGGGGCATTTTTTACATTCTCCCTCTGCTTTCAGGTGCTTCCTTTGACAAGAGCTCAGCGACTTGGACTGCTTTGTCCAGAGTTGCAGGTCTCTGCAACCGTGCTGTGTTTCAGGCCAACCAGGAAAATGTACCCATTCTTAAGGTGAGTGCTTAAAAGAAACATTTGTCCTGTTCCCCACCACCGCCCTCTCATAATGGTAGTGAGATTGTCCTGTGGGTCACAGGAACCTGCGAGGTAGAGGTGTCTGCCACTTCTAATCTTCTCTGCAGTCTAGCACTTGTATAGATGTGGTATGGGCAGAGGAGATTGGACTGGGAAGGCACATTTCCCACAGCGGACTCCCTGCCATCCACTAGCATCTACGGTCAGTTTGGGAGGTCAGATACTTCAGACAGGGCTGGGAAAGACCAGAAAGCTTTCCTAGACACTTTCCAGTGTCTGGCTGTTCCAAGAATTGCTGTCACTGGCATTTGTGCACTTTAAAGGTCCAAACAGTTCTGGGAGCTGGGAGAAGTAGACACCAGAGCCGGGGGAGGGGCTGTCGTGGGAGCCTGTTTGTCTTTAGCCAGTCTGTTCTCACTGGCAAGTCTTGGCTTTTTAAGCTTTTGCTGGTTCAGCTCTGTTGCAAATGCCAGCACAACATCAGTTCAGATTCTGGCTTCTGAAGTGTGACCCAGCCAGGGCTGAAATTAACTGTACAGTGCTTATAATCTGTCAAATATTAGTCATGTTGCTTAGTAAACTTCTTCCCAAGGGGTTACGATGATGTGGTAATAGAAATGATGGAACAAACTATTTTTCCCTAGCACTCATCTGACTATACTATGGGTCATGCTTTTTAGACCTAAGATAAAGATCTGGAGTTCTTCCCATCTAAGGAAGACTTGGGAGGGGGAAGTTCTCAAAAGTCTTTAGATACCAAAAGTCAGTATAAAAATGAAAAAAAACCCCTTATGGAAACAGGGACCAGAAGGGCAAGAAATATTTGGGTTAAATTGAAGCAGAGGAAGCTGAAGCAGGACATTGAGCATGCACAGATCTCCAGGGCTGAGAACCTCATCTACAATCTCTACCAGTGCTAAGCTTCCAGGAGGAGGAGGCATGGACAGATTAAATCTTGTCTGCCAGAGGCATAATAAGCTGATCTTGTAATGGGATGGGAGAGCACATACAAATATTTGTGTGTGCATGTCATCAGTCTCCATCTCACATTTGCTGTTCTTCATGGCAAGGAACTTACAGCAGTTCTTATCAGAGTTTACCCTTCAGCCTGTCTTTCTTTGGCTGCACCTGGTTATCTGATTTTCTCTGCCCTTTAAAAGGGCTTCTTGACTTTGGCACCAGAAGACTGCTGCGCGCTCAGGCTGGGAGGCCTGGCATTCTGAAATGCAATAATTGTCAGTACTAGACAACAGAATTACTTATCCTTTGCTCTCATATCATTTTATGTAGAAGCTGGGACTGAGCTGAGATGAATGCACTTTTCTTAAATATCTGATCTTCTGTGATGAGTCCACTGGGATGTATGCTTTGATAGTTGTCTCTTTCCTCAGAGAGCAGTGGCAGGAGATGCCTCTGAATCAGCACTTCTGAAATGCATTGAATTGTGCTGTGGTTCTGTCAAGGAGATGAGAGAAAGGTATCCCAAAGTGGTGGAAATACCGTTTAACTCTACCAACAAGTACCAGGTAAGCGTGTGCCCTCTTGAGGGAGAGCCGCTGTGTGAAGCGCTTAGGTAAATTTGCACATGGTGTGCCTCAACTTGCTTTGGCACCAGAATCTTGTTTAGCCGTTACTTGGCTTGTAGACTGTTCAAAGCTATAAGTTTCAGTTAACTGACAATACTTGGTTACACTGTGTAAGAGATTCCAGAGCTACCTTGGCACCAAGGTGCCAGCTGCTGAGAAAAGACCAGACATGCTTCCTGCCTGTGCAGTCATAGTGCGCGGAGGATGGAAGAACTCAAATCTGGGAACAGGAATGAACTGCTGGGAAATGACCTTAACAGGTGGAACTTGGATGCAAAATAGGCCACTGCGGCATCTGTGTATAAGTTAAAGAATACATAGTAATTCCTTAGTGTCTGAACCTCTTTAAAGTGCAAGTAAATGAAAACTGGAGCGGAATATCGTGAACTGTCCTGAGCTACTGTAGTCACGAAATGCTGAGTGATGGTAATGACTCATGACCTTCACAATACATGTCTATAAAACGATTTCATTTCTTCCACCCTAGCTGTCTATCCACAAAAACGCAAATCCATCAGAATCTCGTTACTTGCTGGTGATGAAGGGAGCTCCAGAGAGAATTTTGGATCGCTGCAGCACCATTCTTATTCATGGCAAAGAGCAACCACTGGATGAGGAAATGAAAGATGCTTTTCAGAATGCCTACCTGGAGTTGGGAGGCCTTGGGGAGAGAGTGTTAGGTGAGAAAAAGCAGCCTTAAATTGGAAAAGATTCGTCCCCCATGTCCGTGTGCAGAGCCCACACAGATTAGGTGGAAGGTTAGACCCTGTTCCTGCAGGGTAACCACAGTGTTGAGTCAGGGTCACTTCAGCAGTTCACACAGGATCAGTGCTGCCTTTAACCTTCAATCCAAAAGGGAGCCTGCAGGGTCTTGTCTTGCCCGGCAGCAGGATTGCCTAGATCAAAATGAAACAAAGCATTTGGGGCCTTCAGTCTCCATGGGGCCACATGATATTAGGTTTGCTCCACTGCACGTGAACCAAGCTGTGTCTGGGCACTTAGCAACAGCTATTAGTTAGCAGAATGTGAGTGTGATTCCTGCCTCCACAGCCACGGCTAAACCTCTGACGCTGCCCTGTTATTCTTGCGTAGTTGTTTGCAGAAGCAATAAGCACTTGCTCACACTGCCTCCTGATAGGTAGGAACAGAGTAAACATGGGTTTGATGTGTTCCAGGATTCTGTCACTTGGCTCTGCCTGACGAGCAGTTCCCTGAAGGCTTCCAGTTTGACACAGACGACGTGAACTTCCCTGTAGAAAAGCTCTGCTTTGTGGGACTGATGTCTATGATTGACCCTCCTCGTGCTGCTGTGCCAGACGCTGTTGGCAAATGCAGAAGTGCTGGGATCAAGGTAGTTTATTTCTAGGTCGAAAATCGCCTTGCTCAGTACCTGTGGTTATAAAGGGCTTCCCTTGCTCTGTGTCGCTGTAATGTGAGTGAGCGAAGAGGAAACGTTAATCAGGGTTTAGCTAGTACTACTTCAGGCTTCATCTCTGAGTTAAGCACAAATGATTGTATGTTAATGGCCTGAAGAATGAGTTAGTCTCCAAACGGGGAGGGCGCTGGCCGAAGCATGTCATTTGGGTCACGTGTGCTCTGCATGTCCTGCAGTACTGGTTGAGGTAAGAGAGCGAAGAAGGACAGGCTGGGAATGGAACTGGATCTGTTGCCTCGGGATTAACAGTTTTCTTTGTCTTCCATTCACCTCCATCCCTTGCATACTGGTAACAAGTTACTGCCCGTACCTCAGGCTTGCTCTGTGCCAGGGCTTGCTAGCAGAACAAAAGCCACGTGGCGTTTTCAATCTCAGGGGACTCTGCCTTTTGGGCATTGTTGCTCTGCAGTACAGGCAAGGCTTTCATGGCAGTCTGTTTGCATTGCAGGTTATCATGGTTACTGGAGACCATCCAATCACAGCCAAAGCCATTGCCAAGGGTGTCGGCATCATCTCTGAGGGCAATGAAACAGTAGAAGATATTGCTGCTCGACTGAACATTCCTGTCAGCCAGGTCAATCCTAGGTACTGACTGGTGGGGAAGGCCAGAGCTGTTCAAAGAATTAAGCATTTGCCTCTCTCCTTGCCTTGGATAATCCCTCAGCATCTCTTCCCTAGACGTGAAAAGCTTGGCATCTGCTTAGCTCAGTGTGTTGTGGCTGTTCAATGTGTGACATGAGTTATGTGAAGAATGCACAAGGCTGTCTTGAATGTGCAAGTCTCTTGTGTATGGGAAGTAGTTAGGAGTAAGCCCTATATGGAGAACTCAGGCAGTTTCTTCCGTCCTTTCTCTGCCCTGTAGCTGCCTGTCCTGATGGCCTGTCCCCACCCTGGGGAAAGAAACAGCTGGGCGAGTGGGGTCTGGGGGCTAACTCTTTCCCTGTGAGCTGAGCATTTGCCCTGCCTAGTTCATGTCACTGCACAGGCACTACACACTGGCCTGATGTAGCAGGCAGGAAAAAGCATCTAAAGTGGCACAGGGAAGGGAGGTGGCTGTTTGGGGACTGTTTTGAGCGATGCTGCTGCAGAGTCTGAAACCGCGTACTCCTGTGATTCCGGATCTTTAAATAGAGGCTACCTCTAGTTTTGCCCCCAGACATATTCTTAGTCAATCTTATTTAGTAAGATAACTTAAAGGTTCATGGGAGAACTCTGGTAAAAAGAAAATGCCTAGTTTGTTAGTCACAATCCAGACTGAATTGGGCTACTGCAAGTAAACTGTTTAACTGTTATGTGCTGTTTAGAGAAAAGAGCTGAAACGCCACCTGTACATTTGATCGCTTAAAGCCTGATTCTGTCCCTCTTGCTCTCAAACTCTCTTCTGGTTCTGACTGCAGATGGGTAAAGGGAGCAGGACTTAGGCTGGGTAGAGGAATTGACACTAGTCAGTAGCCACAAGCAGGTTAAATGTGAAAATGGAATTCCTCTTAGGAGTTAATGTTTGCCTTTCATAGCCTAGTGCAGAACTGAGGCATCCTCAGAAGATGTGCTTTGGCGTAAGCAGGCTGTTTGTAGAATGGCTGGGCTGTCTGCTTTGCTTAGCTTGACCCAGCCTGTGTTTGGGCTGGAGGGTAGCCACGTAGCTTATGAGCTGTGAATAGAGACACCCTGTGGAATGAAACTGCTTGGCGAAGACAAGCGGCTTGGCTGAATTATTCTCCTTTTTTTTTTTTCTGTGAGGGTAACTGCACAACCTAGCAGTGCAGGCTGGGGATCACTGGGCTGTGTGACTGAGCAGGTCAGCAGCTGGCTGTGAGGGTGGGGAAGCTATTTCCCTGTCTAAACTGGGTCATGTCATTAGCTGTGTGGATAGTCTCCTAGTCCTATAAGGGATGGTATGCTGGGTTAGGGAGGTGGTATTTTCCTGTAGCACGCAAGGTACCAAACCAGTCTAAATATAACGTTGCATGCTTTTGCTGATGAAGAGTGTAAAATAGTCTGATCTGGCATAGTGTGAGCTCTCTCTGTGAAGAGCCACGTGTAGATCATCAGTCTGTGGTAAAAAGGATTGCCTGCAGAAGACCACAGCATCTCTTGTGATGCTGGAAGCTAACTGCCTGAGCCAGGGCTTCCTTTCTCGTGAAGAGGCCAAGAGCTGTGGAAACAAATAGTCCTTGCCTTGATGCATTTTAAAAAGCTGTAGAAAGAATCAGGCTACTCATGGGGCTTTGTTGCTTAGTGCTGTTTTCTTGTCTTTTTTTTTTTTTTTGTGTTCCCCATCTACCTTTTAAACTTGGAGCATCAAGCTTCTGTGCAGAGGCTACCTGGATTAGTATTTAGTCACAGCAGGAGTTGGTCTTTCCCTAGAGCACTGAAGAGCCATAGTTTTATTTGGTAAATACAACTAATGACAAACTTAGTTTAACTTGTGTAGTAAAACATCGTATTGTCTCTTGATTGCAGGGATGCCAAAGCTTGTGTTGTTCATGGCTCGGATTTGAAGGACATGACTAGTGAGCAACTGGATGACATCCTGATGCATCATACAGAAATTGTCTTTGCCAGGACATCTCCTCAGCAGAAGCTTATAATTGTGGAAGGCTGTCAGCGACAGGTAGGGAGAGGGAGTCCAGGGTATAATGAGAAAGATCTGCAGACACACATATAAACCACCAACCAGTGCTGCTTTCTGAAGTGGCAGGGCTTGGTCTTCTTGTATGCCCTCAAGTAAAGGGCCAGACTAGATCTAAGTCTGTCAGCAGCCTTCAGCTGCTGATGTCAGGCCACTCTGCAATACATAAATATAAGGATCTTGCAGGAAAACATCTTCAGTTTGTACTTGAGGCTTCCTTCTGATCCTAGGATGTTTGTTAACACACTTAATTCCTAAATGCTGTGGAGGTCCTTGGGAGAGGAGGATTCAACATATTTATGTATTGTCCAACATCTCCTTTGGAGAGAGCAGCATGATTCTTTGATAAGCCTGATCAGAACTGGGAAAGAGGTGAGGGGAGGACAGGGAGAAACTGAGGTCTCTTTACAGCAAAGTGAAAAAGTGCTTTTTATGCTTTATCTCCTTGAAAGATAGGAGAAAGCTTTTCTGCCTAAAACATCGTGTGGTGGTTTCAGTCTTTCCTTCTTTTTGACTAGGGTGCCATTGTAGCAGTCACAGGTGATGGTGTGAATGATTCCCCAGCCCTGAAGAAGGCTGACATTGGTGTTGCTATGGGTATTGCTGGCTCAGATGTCTCCAAGCAGGCAGCTGACATGATTCTGCTAGATGATAACTTTGCCTCCATTGTCACTGGGGTTGAAGAAGGTGAGTTTACAACTTGTGTGGAGTGGTGAAGTGCTATGCTTCAGCAGTATTACTTACTGACTCCCTCTGAAATAGAGGCATCTGGAGGGCTCTACTTTATCAGAGTTGGTCTCCATGCCAAGTGTTTTCAAGGAGGGCAGTGTTTTCCTCCTCGCTTCAGTCTTCACCCTTTCCATGGGACCAGCAGGACCCTTTGGGATGGGTAACAGTAGGAAGCAACTGAGTAACAGAAGCTGCTTTGTCCTTTTCCCTGACGCTGACCCTACAGTCACCTTTGCCAGCCGAGTCTGACACATCTTCTGCCATGATGGAGCAATAGCTCTCAAACAGGAGCAGATCGGAGGGAACCTCCAGGGGCTCTTGATGATTTTCAGAAACTAGGGCTTAGTATCCTACTGCTGTATGCAGTGAACCCTGATTGCTGCAACCAAAAGTATTACTCTGTAGAGGTGGTGCCATGCATGGAGCACACAGTCTCACCCTTACTTGCAGGAGAACTCTTCAGCTTGCTGCGCTAGCATTTTGCCTTTCAGTGTTTACCACTGAGGCTGCTTATGAGCTACTTGGTTGCCTTCTGCTGATAAGTGAGAGTTACGTTGTCCTCTCTTCATTGCCCCAGGGCGTCTGATCTTTGATAACCTGAAGAAGTCTATTGCTTACACCTTGACCAGTAACATTCCTGAAATCACGCCGTTCCTGATCTTCATCATTGCGAACATACCCCTTCCCCTGGGAACAGTCACCATCCTCTGCATTGACTTGGGCACTGACATGGCGAGTGTTTTTTTTTGTCTCGAAGAAATGTGTGTGTTCTTGGGTACTCTGAAGAAAGGGTGGGTGGAATGAAAATGCTTAAATGCAGATTTCTCTAGTATTATGATTTGGAAGAAGTGACCATTTGATATTGCCGGTCTCGTGGCTCTCCGAGTCTGGATCCTTCAGTTCCATGTAACGACAGACTGGGGATGGGGAAGGGGTAAGGTCCTTCCCAAATACTACAGCTGGGGCTTTTGGGCAGTGCTGTTTCTCAGGCTGAAAACATTGGGCAGGGAAGGCTATATACAATGGAAAATTGAAATGGTTCTAACAGTGGTCCTGCCACCTCCAAAGGTCCCCGCTATCTCCCTGGCATATGAGCAAGCAGAGAGCGACATCATGAAGAGGCAGCCCAGAAATCCCAAAACAGACAAGCTGGTGAATGAACGGCTGATCAGCATGGCCTATGGGCAGATTGGTAAGCTGGTCTGTTTGCTCTGGCACTGATCTGAACTCAGTGGTAGCGGGGGTTATACCATCCTGAGTCGGTTCTGCTTATTTTGGTAGGGTTGAGGTCTGGGTTGGGTAAACCAGAACCTCAGGCTGTTAAGAGCTTGCCATGATTCTGCCCCTGTGGCACATAGCGGTGGCTTGTGCAGCTTGATCCATTGAATTGCTTTCACAGTAATTTTGTTTAATTGCATAGTGCCGTAAAGGAACTGGCCGACAACCAGCTCTCCTCTGGTTCAGACTTGTTCAGCAAGAACATAGATCCCATTGTTAGTTTAATTAGAAGTAAAGGATTCTCTCCAGCGTACCCCTAAACACACAGTATTAGGAGCCTTGATTAAAGGCAGCTACAGAGACATGCCCAGTTCACAGGACAGGAGCTCATGCTTAATTGCAGCAGACCTTGGGAACCTTCTTGACTGTATTTTGCAAAGGTTGGGGGGTGGCTAAGGCTTAACGAGAATACAAAGGGAGTTTTATCTTTGTGTCATTGAGTGCCATGCCATCACAGCACAGAGCAGAACAGAAGTAACTGTACAAAGTTGGGAGCAGAAGCTGCTCGGCAAAAGGGTTGCAGCCGAGTTTGATGTTAGTGTGAATTATTTCTATAGCAGCTGCTTGGGAGACTGAGCCCCACAAGGAGTAACTTTTTTAGGTGGCTGGGGTCTCCTGCAAACTGCTTTCTGTTACAATTGCACTGCACAGTAGCTTCGTCAGTTTTATCATCCTTTCTTATCTGTTTAGGTATGATCCAGGCCCTTGGAGGTTTCTTCACCTATTTTGTCATCATGGCAGAGAATGGTTTCTTGCCTTCTGGCTTGCTAGGGATCAGAGTTCAGTGGGATGACCGATGGGTTAATGATGTGGAAGACAGCTACGGGCAGCAATGGGTAAGTTTTGAGGCACAGCTTAGAGGCTGTCAGCCAGAATACTAATGCCTGCTGAACTTGATGTGAGCACCAGAGAGCAAAGGCATCATGTCTGAACTAATGCTTTCTGCTTTGTCTGCTTCCTAGACCTATGAACAGAGGAAAATAGTGGAGTTCACTTGCCATACAGCCTTCTTTGTCAGCATTGTGGTTGTGCAGTGGGCAGACTTGATCATTTGTAAGACCCGAAGAAACTCCGTCTTCCAGCAGGGGATGAAGTAAGTCAGGCTGTCCGTGGAGGATTTAGAGATGGACTCCATGTACTCTCCAGCATGTGGCATTCTAGTTCTTCATCCCAGCAGCGTTTGGGCATCTTGGCGTAAATCTTGAACAATGGTGCCTTGGTGGTGAATAAAAGCAGGATGGTGTGGTACCTGTTATGGTCATGAGGCTGAGACGAAGTGAAATGCTGACTTCTGCTGGCATTGTCTGTGGGAACTAGCCCACCGCAAAGGACAGTGATGTACTCCAGCACGCAGGCTTGTGCAGCAGCAGAGCGGCTGACGTATCAAGAGATCTGGTGGTATGAACCCCAGCCTCCTTCTGAACTTATGACGAAAGCAATTGCTGGTTGACTTAGCTGTGAACTGGAATGTCTCTGTCTAGAGACACAAAAGACCCTTGTGACAGCTGTGCCATCAGCTTGGATGGCCTGATAGTCCCCACCTGATGGACTTCTGGGCTAGACCAGAATGTCTGTTTCCATTCACTACTATGTGGCATACAGGTGGTTTTTCAGGATGTCATCTGTGAAAGTAGTTTGGCTCTGACTGCCTTCCTCTTTCTTCTAGGAACAAGATCTTAATATTTGGCCTCTTTGAGGAGACTGCTCTGGCTGCCTTCCTCTCCTACTGCCCTGGAATGGATGTTGCTCTAAGGATGTACCCTCTCAAGTAAGTTGTGTCACTCTTTTTGTGCAGCCGGCTGCGCCACAGAACAATAGCGCTTGGGTGGGGAGATGGACAAAAGTAGTTGTGAGCTTGTGGAGTGTGAAACCTGGTCTTCAGCCAGAAGAGCTCGGGCTAGAGGGTGTGAGTGATCCTTTGCTGTAGTGTGGCACGCTAGGAGCTTGCTTTTCTTTTGTCCTTGTGCAATCTTCAGGGGGAGTCTGCAGTTGAGTGTTCCGCTAAAAATTAGCAACACAACTTCAGTTGTTCGCGTGCTGCAGTACAGCTGCTGTTGTACTTGGTTGCATGGGGTATTTTTCTGGGTAAGGGACTGCACCTCTGAAGAAAGCCAGCTGAACTGCTCTGAAACTTAGGCCAAGTGACCCTTCTTTACTAAAGAACTGTTGATGACATCTTGTGCCTTTTTCTAGCTTCCACAGAAATAGCACGAGTAGTAAAGTCTTTGAAAGATGCTGCATAGGTGCAGTGGACCAGTTGGTGCATAGTAATTTTCCTAACAGTTGGGAAGGTGCCAACATCTTAAGCGTTGCTCAACAGCATTGCAACATTTCCTGGTAGGGTTTAGTCTCCAACTTCAAACAGTCCTCTGGCTTAAATGCTGTGAAACTTTCATGGCAAAAAAATCCTTGTACGTCTTGTGTTCCACTCAAAGCATTTTCTGGAGCTTGGTGCTGAAGTGTGAGCATTTCCTAACAAGGAAGCTGGCCTCTGCCCAGTGCCTGCAGCAGTTAGATATTGGCACGTGTAAATCATACGGGAAACCAGTGCAGTTCAAGTGAACGAGACTCTGGGCACAAAGGTTATGTGTACTTAGAGGAAATACTGCTGGATTAATAGGTGGGTAGGTGCTGGTACAGAGATGAACAAAGGTGCCCTGACACACCTCATATTCAAATTAATATCCAATAGTGGATGAACCTATTGGAGCAGAAGACTTGGTGGTAATTCTTGGCTTGGAGGATTCTCAGCTGAACCACAGCTTTGTGGGAGCCGGTGCACTGGCAAGCTGGGACATGCCAGCCTTCCTGCACTCTGCTGTGCCTTCAAGCCAGAGCTCTGCTAGGCAGAGAGCATCTCTGCTGCCTGTGTTCTCACTGTCTCCTCTCCCCAACAGGCCAACCTGGTGGTTCTGCGCTTTCCCGTACTCCCTCCTCATATTCCTGTATGACGAAGTCAGAAAGCTCATTATCAGACGCAACCCTGGTGGTAAGAATACGCGGCTAATCTGCGCGTTTCGCTCCCCACCTCTTCATGCTGCCGAGCTCTGTAGAAGCTCTGTCAGTGCTCAGGGACTCCCAGCGCCGAGCACTATGCAGGGGGGTATTTTGCTCTGCTTTTTCTTCCTCAGCATTAATAGTGCACTTAGTTCAAGTTAAGGGGTTTCTCTGTCCCTCTCCCTTGCATTCTTCTGTAGTACAGGAAAGTATGCACTGAAGTAGATGGAAGAGATTGATCAGTGCTTGGGTAGTTCTAGAAAGCTGGAGCAGGGCCTGAAAGCTGCAGCACATCAACAATTAGGCAAGCTTTTTCCATTGTGATGGGTCACTTACTAGCTCAGGTGCTACAGTGCAAGTTTTTAGAGCCTAAAAGGAGCTCTCATGAACCTCATACTTGGTCTGCCTGAAGACTAACTATGCTTTCTCCCTCCTTTTTCTTTAGGCTGGGTGGAAAAAGAGACCTACTACTAAAAAGCGCCTGTGAAACATTCCACGCACAGCCCATGCGACCTCTCCACCATCTCCCCTGTGTGCGTACTTCATCTTTGCAAGTGCAGAACTGTGCCTGGGCAGGAGTGAGCTGAAACTAAAGGAAACATGAAGAAACATGGACTGGAGGAGAAAGTGAGGGGGAGGTTAGGGTGAGGAGAGTGTCCGACCATCAGTCCATGGCGATGAGAGTTTGAGTAGTTTTATGTGCCTTTTTGTTTTTGTAAAAGGAAACTGAAGATTTTATATGTGGATTTTTACAAATAAAGATTGATTATAAGAGGATGCCCCCACATGGTCTCAGGTGCATGTTTTTCTGAAGGCAAGAGCTGGTTCAGGGCAGCCTCCCCTCCCTGCTTAGAGTGTGGTGGTGGCAGCATGGCGTAGGTCCCTGGCTCCCCGTTTCTGTAGCGGGGAAGCAGAGCTGTGTGACCCAGACACAACAGCATATGCAATTTTTAAAAGCCCTGGTGTGTCCAGCTATCTAGCCTGGTGTCTAGTGTGACAAGCTGCTTGCAAGCACTTGCATTTCAAAGCGTAAAGCTCGGGAAGCTTGCTGGCCTCTAGCTGTGCATCTCGGCTACTTTCCCCAAACATAGTGTTGAGGGGAGAGCAGAGCTCGTGGCTGAGTGTCTGCTCTGGCCTGCTTTAAGGGGCTGGGGCTTGCCTGCTGGGTTCAGAAGGAGAACAGGCTCCCACTGGATGGCACTTGGATCCAAGCAGCCTTGTTCTCAAAATTGTGACGCTGATTTTCCTGCTTGCTTTGCCAAGCCAAGGGGTAGCGTTTCCCACTGTCCTCTGTGCATGCGTGCACTTGTTCCAGCATGGCGCTTGCCCTAGCCTGATGCTGGCTTGTGCCTGTGGTGGAGTGAGGGCTGAGGCTGGTCATGGGTACAGGATCCTACGTATTCCGCTTTTGAGGAAGGCGTTGCTCTTGTCTGGACTCCAAGTTGGCTCTGGCCTGAAGTCGGTTATGCTTCTTCCCTCTGAGTATGTAGTAGTTTTCCATATGCTCTGATTTACTGTCTGATGCTTGTATGGCTCACTTCTGAGAACTCAGCAGGAGAGCTGGTGTTTTGCCTGTGGACAGTCACCATGAAGCCCTAACTTCACGCTCCTATTGCTGTTGTGCTAACGCCAGCTGGAGGTGCTTCAGGCTCCTATTGCTGGACTGCTGCTCTGTGCCCCCCATAGATACATGTCTGCTTCTGCAGAGGATCACTAAACCACAGCACTGAAAGGGTCTGCTGCTAAAACTCCATGTTGTCATCCATCCTCCTTATTGTGCTTTTTTTTTTAAGGGGGTATTTGAAAGCCAGGTCACTTCTCTCATGTACTGAACAGTATGAACTCAAATAGCAAGTAGGGGAAAAATGACAGGCTGAGGGTGGCAACTGTTTAACTTGTCTTGAATGCTCTAATGTGGAACCCTCAGCTGGAGATGATTAAAAAAACCAAGTCTTCCACTGGTTGGAGTCTGCCCATGCGAACAGCTGAATTGGTGCAACTGGGCGTGAGGTGATCCTAGCTGGGAAGGGGGCATAAGGAGTTGCACTAAGGGAGGAAGGAAGAAGGTGGGATGAATTTTACTGGATCTGATGATGACAAAGCAGTGATGCAGAAATGACGCTTGTTCCACCCAGGCGTGACACTTGCTTGAACTTTTTGCTTAGTGCCTGAGACTTCCTCAGAGTCCCAGTACAATGAAGTTGTGAAATCGGTGCTGCTTGTCTGATGCAGGTGAAAAAAATAAAAGGAACCTGTTCTTCTCCCTGGTGCTTAAGCTTTAAACAACCTTAGCAGTGGGCCCCTTGCTAGAATAAAAGATGTAGGTGAAGTGGGACCCCTGAGGGTCCAGCTGCCTGCCACCGCCAGCCACTGTCCAAGCGTGGTCAGGTTGCTGACAGCCTCGCTGAGCTGAGGTTGGGATGTTGGCAGGGAGGACAGGGGTCCCACACCTCTGAGCACCTGTGCCAGAGCTGAACCCGTGCCCCGCGAGCTCGCAGGGTTCCTCCCTGGGCTGCCCTTGTGCTGGGGCTCCTTTGCAGCCAGGTCCAAGCCTCATCTCATGGGAATGCTTCTCGGCTACGCTTGCTGCTCAGGAGTGACACCTCGCCTGGACACCTCGCACCAGTCCAGGAGCGTCTCTGGCATTTTGTGCTGTCACTTCCCAGTCTAGTTGCAATCTCCTGAAAGAAAACTATTCTGTAGCCAAGCCTGGAGCAAGGACTGGCTAACGTTAAAGGAAAGCTTCACCCCACTGCGACTGCTTTAACATCGTTGCCTGGGTGAGGGACTGAGGGAGCCGTGACTGGGGCAAACGGGGCTCTGATGCTGGGGGAAGGCAGCAGGTAACCAGGGCTGGGGTGGTGGCGAGGGCAACACAAGGTGTTTTGTATTGGCCCTAGATGTTTGTCAACATTTACAAGCTAAGCAATGCATGGTAATCGCAGACTAAAATTATTAAATGTCACCAGAGGCAGAGTATAAGGTGTAGGCTAAAAAAGTTGCAGGTTTTTATAAGGAGTGACCTGTACAGACTCCTCATACTGCTTTGAAGGGCTGGTCCTGAGAGGTCATGAAACTGTGCGAAACTCCTTCTTCCCATCACGGTGCAGAAGTGGAACGACTGTTTGAACACAAGTTCATTTCAGCCATTTTCCCGGTGCTGAAACTGCCATGGTAACAGTATTTGCTCCGTTCCACTCACGTTTATAGAGTCAGCATCAGCTGCACGGGGACTGCGCAGCCGCTGCCCTGGTGTTGAGCCTGCTGTGACTGGGATGGGTCCAGCCACAGCCTGCTGTTTTTGGGAAACCAGCCTGGCCGCCCCACGGCACGCAGAGGGTCGGGGCCAGCCACATCTGTGGCAGCAGCACGCTCCGCCTTCACTGGCCCAAGGGAGGTGAAAAAGCCCAACTGGAAACCACCTGAAATTGCTGCACCGGTGCCAGGCGTGGAGCTTTAATCGCTGCCCTGCGGGCCTGGCAGCCGGGCCAGGCGTGAGCAGCAGGTGCCTTGCAAAAACTGTACGGGGGAAAAGCTGGAGCCGCTTCGCTCCCCAGACCTTGGCTTCAGCCAGAGGCTCCTTCCCCAGCCCAGATGAGCCAGGCTTCGAGGGCAGCCCTCTCCGTGAGAGGCTCGGTGCATGCAGAACCCCCCCACCCCTGCCGCCATGCACACGCAAGTGGGCAAAGCCATGGAGGGTCCCCGCAGGGTCCCCGTGCAGCCCCGGGCGGGGAGGGGAGGCAGGGCTGAGCTGTGGGCTGCCAGACGGCCGGGGCGGCTGGGGATGAGCTGGCACAGGGATGGTTTTGAGTAACAGGAAGGTCGCATCTGCTGTGATTAAACAGCATGGGACCTTGGGTGACCATCGCCGGTCGGCTGGGTGTCATCGCTCTGCGATGTTTTGCCTGTGGGTTTGTCACCTTGTGGGGAGAGCACATGCAAGCAGCCCTGAAGACCGCCTGGCTTTTGTTCTGCCCCTTTTTATGCAACTTGAGCGCTCTGAATAAGGCTCTGGGTGCCCTTTTGTTTCCCACCCAGGACCAGGGAGCTTTCTGAGACACTCTACCTGTTGTCACCTCTGAGAGACTTGCTGGATGAGCATTGCGGTGGCTTTCTAGAGGAATTAAGGCTTTTTAGGGACTGGTTTGGAAGCCACCTCTTGTGTGGCATGCCAAAGGAGTCAGACCCGTCCTCGACCTTGCAAGCACAAATACATTAGGGCAAACATCTGCTTGGCAAGCCTTGAGCTTGAGAAGTCCAAAGTGGTGGAACAGCCACCCCTGGCATGTCCTGTGGCTACACCACAGCCCCCGGTAAAAGCACTTCACGTGTGGGTCTGGCTGGAGGGGCAACGTGTACAGCAGCTTCCCCTTAGCGCAAGGGGCTCTTGCCACATGGCTGAACTCATCCTCCTGACTCGTTTTCCACCCTCAGAGAGTGGGATGTACTTCTGGTAGCAACAGCAGCTCCTTTAACCCAAAGCGACAGGGAAGTCTTTGCATAAGAAGCCCATGACTCACGCCTTCCCAGCCAGCAAAGGGACCTGAAATAGCAACAGTCCCTGAGCAGGCGGGTGCAGAAGGGCTCCCAGCAGACAAAGTTTGCAGGGGACAGAGCATCTCCTTTGTCCGAGGTAGGGCTCCGATGTGGGGTATGGGACCAGCCAGGGATGGTGCCCGCCAGGATTCGGGAACCTCAGCAGACCCCTACAGAGCAGTCACCTCGCTCAGTGCCAGGTTTTCGCCGAGGTGGGTTTTTTTCCGCCAGTAATCCTCTGTTTTCATGAGACCCACCAATTAGTGAGAAGAAAGGCACTAGTCCCTCGCAGGGACCTGCTCCCCAGCACCGTTCCTCAGGAGATAAAGCACTTTCCTGCCAGACCTGACAGCAGGCAGCTCTGAGTCCCTCCGCAGTGGTTGCTCTCCCCTGACTCCAGGGCTTGAAAGCAGGAGGAGGGCAAAACACCCTCCTCCAACTTATTAGGCCTCTGCACAAGCCGATTAGCCAAAACACAAAGCAGATTAACCCCAATTAGGTGGAAATGTATAAACACACATGTTCAGTAAAGCCTCTTGGATAGGGTCCCCAGGAGCCTGGCTTTGAACACACCTCCCAGGGACCTCCTATAGCTCCCACTCACAGCTTGATACTCCATCAGCTCCCAGGCAGTACTGGTGCTTGGGGGCCCTTCTCTGCTCTGCCATAGCTCCCTGCTGCAGACCTGCTCAGACCCTACCTGCACTTGCTTTAAATCACAGAATCACAGAATCACAGAATGGTAGGGGTTGGAAGGGACGTCTGTGGGTCATCTAGTCCAACCCCCCTGCCAAAGCAGGGTCACCTACAG
>Ga0065711_1008412_pt1 | contig 24361 bp, 21 predicted proteins | sample Hoacrofraction12_FD_59098 | JGI IMG/M metagenome (GOLD analysis project Ga0065711, IMG submission 59098) | Hoatzin crop microbial communities from Cojedes, Venezuela - Epithelial fraction 12 v2 (version 2) | ecosystem: Host-associated > Birds > Digestive system > Esophagus > Crop | place...
CGTTGGCGCGGGGAGCCGGGGCGAGCCACGGCGGCATCCCGGGGCACAGCCACAGCAAACCCGTGCCCGGCTCCACCTTCCCTGCCGACCTTTTCGCTAACGCAGTGAGACAAACCACCCAGGAACGCAAACTTCCAAGGGCTGGATGGTGGACAGAGGTAAAACGGGATCAGCTCCTCATTATGTAAATAACCTCAATAACACAGACACTCATGAAGGAGCGATTATTCTCCGCAGCTCAAAAGAAAACCCCCATGATACAGAGCAAGGCTGCATTTCCGCACGTAGCAAAGGTAGCTCCAAAAGCAGAGAAAAACTGTAACGATTTAGCCACCCTCTCCACACGTTAAACAGTAAAGGCAGCCTTGCCTAACTTTCCGCAGCCTCTCGCCGGCTCCGGCAGCGCGGCCGAGCCACCCTGCGCTCGCAGCCGGCCATCACATGCTCCCCGGCATCTGGGGGCTCTGCCAGCAAAGGAGGCCGCCAGCCAAGGGTTCCTGTGGGGAGCCAATTTCTCACAGGGAACTGCCTTTGGAAATGATAGTCCAGCCATTGTTTAACACACAAAAAAAAACCCCAGAAACACAAAACCACACACTCACTACAAGGGCAAATGAAAAAAGAGTGAGAGAGACGGAAAGTTTAAAGGCCACACGCTATATTGCCTCTTCCTATCTTAAAAGGCCACCTCTCTTAGCACAAGGAAATACTTTCCTTCCTCGGTATACATCCCCACGAGAAATCTTTCTGATAGCATGACAGACATGCAGGGAATTACAGCAGTAGCACGTAAAGATTTCCGAGTGGTCTGTGGCAATTCCCTGTTATGCCCCAAAGCAACGGTCTCGTGGGGAGGTGGGAGATGAAACAGAAAACAGGTAGGACTACGCTCACAAGCAGCTCAAACCCAACACAGCGCAGGTGTCCTTGAGGTTGTTTTTTTTGAAAAATTAAAAGAAAAATAAAAGGACCTTTAGGAATTGCCTCATTTACCCTTTCTCACGTTTGTGACAGAATTGTGATTTCTGCACTGACACTAGATGAGACAAACCGCAGCCAAAATATAGCTAAAAGCTACAGACATCAATCCCTCCTTCAACCCAGAGTCACATAAAACTCTGGCACAAGGTTAAAAGAAATGGGACAAGTTTCTCAAGTGTCTGAGCACCCTTCCCTTTTAAGTGACACTGAAAAGTCCATCTGCCTTCCCCCCCTTTAAAATATGTGCTTAGATTTCCCCCCCCATTGATCTCTTGCCTTTGCCACAACCATACCCAGTTGGCAGCAGCCCGAGATTTCATCAGGACGAATTCCAGCCTCCTGCCTGCTCGTGACTCAGCAGAACCAAAGGATTTCAGGTGTGGCTTCTGGACTTGAGTCACAGGGTATCTGATCAGTCCTGGGGTAACTGGGACAAGTTTTCAGCCATTTCAGTCTGTGACTACAGAGGACTTTTGCCACCAATACTGTACAAACACTCTTGCACTGAAACGGTTTGGTAACTCCCGCTTTTGGTAAGAGATTACTGGAGAAACATGAAATACAAAACGGAAAGGTTAGACAAAGCGAATTCCAGTCCAGTCGCTTTTGTGTCGACCCAGCAGTACTTGCCCAACCATCACCCATGCTCAGATTGTGCTGTTTGTTGCTGCTGTTTTATGTGTACTTTCAACTCTGACAATGTAACATTCAAAATGAATTGCTGAGACCAATCTCAAGTGCTGTCCAAGACCACATCACCTTCGGGCTAGATTGCAGTCTGGTCTTCATGAAACTTGGCCTGGCAACACCCAAAACATTTGCCTGCCCAGAAAATACTGGGGTTGAGATCAAAATGTCCACCCGTTGACTGACTAATTTCCCGTGGATACAACCCCAAGCTCCTTCCTACCTCTCCCCCCCCAAAATATACAGATGTATCAGAGAAAAAAGCAGCACCAAGTTCTCTCCAGTGGCTCTGGGACAAGTTTTCCTAAAATTCAAAGTCTTAATGCAAATTTGACGAGCTTCAGACCAGAGCACAAACCTATCTCCATAATGATACAATTCTTGAAATCAAATGGAAACAGGAATTTTGACGGCCTAAGAGGTAAACAATACTTAGCTGGTTTTGAAAATGGAGGATTTAAAGATATATTTCTTTTTCCCATGTTTTGCATCTACTCTCCTTGCCTCCTTAACCAGTCATACCAGTATAAAGACACCTGGTCTTCCCCAACACCATCAAAACAGCCCAGATGAGCATCCACCCACACAGCCACCCCAGCGCTGGCATCCCCGATTCTCACACAGCACAGGTCACACACCGAGCGACTCACCCACCTTCAGACCAAATCCATACGTTTAGCTAAGATGTAAATTTATGCTATTCAATTATTTCAGGTAACATCCTGTACTGACGGAAAGGACTGCAATAAATCTAAGCCGGCCCAGTGAAGGTTAGCCAACACCTGCTGTAAAAGCAAATGTATTTTTGAAACTCTATTTAGGATGCAACAGCCGCAGCGCTGCACTGGCTCTCTTCCACAACCACTGCCATCCATGTTACAAATAAAACAGACGCAGAAAATTTACTGCTGGAAACTCTCTTCATTACTTGCGGTGTTAAAAGTCAGTATTAACAGTGAGAAGCTAGCACAGTCAGTCAAGCAGCTCGCTAGAGCTTCCCCCGTCAAGCAGTGGCCGTTCCCCTTCTCACCAGCGCCCTGGTCTCAGACACCTCTGGGCACCCACGGTGTGCGACACCCGGTGACAGACTCTACAGAAATATTTGTGAGAGCCGTGAAAAATTCACCCCTGGACAAAAACCCTGGGCACAGCCTCACAAACTGCACTCGTTACCTGAACTCAGATGCCCAGGCTCACCCACCACCGGGTGCTGCTTGGGCAGTGTGAGACAACCTCGGGGTGGGGAGAGCTCCCCACGCACACTCCCATGGCCATGGCTCAAGGGGAAAGCAGGCACCAAGCGGGGGGAGGACAGGGAGATCCAGCCTGGTTTTCCCCAGCACGCATCCGTGAGTCCGTGTCTACAGAGGACTTGAAATGTTTTAACTTTGTGCATCCAGAGTCTCACGGCTGCCAAGAACGACAAGAAGGTAATGCTGGTACAAAACACACCGCGCAGGATTGTCTACAACTGCAACACGTGTGCCTGGGGAGGGAGGACAGGGAAATCCCCTCTGCCTGCGCTGACAACGGCCACTTCTCACACACCTCCTGTTCAGAGAAAGCAAAGGACAAACAAGCGCTTCCTCCACCACTGCTCATGCCTCCACTGAATTCCCAAAACTGGATGCAGACCCATGACTTTTTGACAACCCAGGATTACTAGCACCCAGATGGATCACCGCCATCCTCCTCTTTGCGCTCAGCAACAGGCCTGCAGGTCACCTACATATAACAAGCTCCATCTATAATGAGATGTGCATCTTTACACTCCCAAGCCATTACCAGTCACAAAATTCAAAGCACGTTTTTCTCCTGCATCTCACGCTGCCATAGGCCAGAGCTGGTGGCAAACTGGAAATAGCAGCTCTGCCATGCAGCCTTCCTTGGCATTCTCTCCATCAACCTCATTTGGGACAGAGCCAGCAAATTCTGACCAGTTCATACTTACGTTGCCATTTGCATCAGCAGCAAATCTCTCTGCAAGTGGAGCAGTAGAAAAAGCGTTAGCAGGCTTATGGATCCGATTCATTCATCTTTTCCCCTGTAAATTTCAGAATAGCCAGAAGTCTATGGGACATCTAATGTAAACACAAAGTGCTTCAGTTACCATGCTGAAACACCCTGCCTCATCAGCTGGTGCCACCCAAACATGCATGCAGTCCCCCTGCGTCCGAGCAAGCACTGCCTGTTCTTTCCAGCACACCTCCTGTCAAGGGCAGATGACAGAAGGGCAAGCACCTTCAGTGCAGATTCAGATCAAGGGTTTTTGCATTTAAAACAGCTAGGTCAAAAAAATTATATCGAATTCCCAGAATTTCCGATGTGCTATTCTGTAAGGACACCTGCACAGAGGCAGGGGCAGAGCACACAAATCCTTCAGTCATTTAGCTCCAACTTCTTCTGAAACATATAGATTCCTAAAAGTACTTGAACTGTGCCTTGATCTACCAATATAAATGCTTAGCTCTGCTCTGAAAACAAGCTGGTTTCACTAAGCAGCAAGGACACAACTGTGCCAGTTTTAAAAAATGACATATTGACATGAGCATTTACTATCATCATTAGTACCATATATCATCTGCTAGCTGACTGACAACGCAAGACAGCAATCCATCCATCCATCCCACAGGGGCTGGGAGAAGTCCATCCTAGTGTACAACAGAAAGGGTCAAAATAACAGACAACACAAGTATTCATTACTAGCTACACACGCATACTGTAATACCAAAATTATTGACAAATATAGTGCAATGGTTAAAGACCTGTCTTAGAGCTTTCTTAAGACTCTCTCTCGTTTTATAGATAAGTGACTATACGCAAAAAGAAATGTATACATTTGGTTCAGAGTTCATCTTGCTCTCTGGGATCTGGAGAACCATGATACAGCACCAACAAGCTCTTAGAACAAGAATAACAACATTTTAAAATTGCTAAGTGTGTTAAAACACAGCAACCCAGCAAGACCTGATCCTGCTCACTGTGCTGCACAAGACCTGGAGCCAAGGATGGGGGAAAGGTGAGACTGCTGCTTTCACGACATGTGTGGTTTCAACAGCTTTTGGTATCCGTGGGCCTATGTATCAGTCAAGCTGTCCCACACAAGATATGAAATCATATTAACAACTCCCATTACCCTTAAAGTACTTTATGGCAGCACTAGACACTACCTCAACACATGCCTATGAATACACCTACTTAGCTAAAGTCAGCATGATACAGCAGTTCACTGAAGGCTGAAGTGTAAGCCACGTTTAAAACTGAGGTAGAAGAAATTAAACGGATTTTGACAAAATTTGGTAAACAGCTGGAAACTAACAATCTTGATTAAATTTACTTAAACTAGGTTTAAGCTTTTTTAAGGCAATTTTCATCATGTCCATCCATGGGATTCCATCATTTCATCCGACGAAGAAAACATCAATTTCAGTTAAAACTCCTCTGCAAACTACACCCTAAGGGACTACAAACGATGACAGCGAGCAACTGAAAGAAATTAAACCACCAAGCAGAGAAGTTATGAAATGCATAGTCAAGTATTCTCAGCAACTGACCCAAGACTGCAGAGAGTACTCAGGAAAGCAAAAAGAACAATCTCAAAACTTTGCTGCTGCTTCAGCAGTCAAGAAGTTATGCAAAACCTCTTTGTTTTGCAGACAAAAAACAAATCTTACTTTTTTCTTTTGGAAATACTAAGGATTTCAGGTATTGTGATAAGATATAGAAGAAAAATTTAATAAGAGATTAAGGAAGGGCAGATAAGACTTTGCTCCCAGAAATACCTTCTACCGGACAATTCAACCACATTCTTTGCAGTCCAATACAATCTGGAGATGGAGACGTCAGACAAGGGTTTGTTTGGACTTTCTTAAGACATCTAACTTGCATCACAGAACCTTACTGGAAAGTTTAATTTATATCGACTTTAAATTGGTTGAAGAGTCATGCATAAGGATAATTCCATAGACAAATACATGCCAAATTAGCAAGGGCAAGCAAATTACAGAGTAGCAGTGATCCACGGTAGACCAAATTATTCTGAGGTATGTTGGCACGGAGAGGTGGCAGGCAGACACTGGGAAACTTTGCCTGCACCCCACACTGACGAGCGGGGACCTAGCTGCATCTGCGGGGGCTGCACACGCAGTCTGCTGAGCAGGACGGCGACAGAGATGTCTGAAAAGAATAACAACCTCAACGTAAAGGGAAAAGGACTACACCAACCGAGAACTTCATATCAAAGTCCTCGTACCATAAACAGAGGATGTCTTCAAGAAAACCTCACAGAAAAAATACTTTGAAAGTCTAGCAACCTATATCAAATCGTAACACCTTAAAAATGTCATTCCTCAAATTGAAACTTCAAGAATAATGGTAATAATGGAGAAATTCAGAAAAATCCCATAGACTCAGAAAGAATAATTCTTGGTCCCTTTTTATGCTAGAAACATTGTTTTACATTGCCTCTACCTCACAGCGTAACAAGTCGTTGGTGAAGACACTTAGAAGCATGTTTTCAAAAATGAAAGGAAGGTGACCCCCAAAAACACTTTTATTTTTGCAAATATTGTTTTCTATTCTTTTCTGAAAGATATACAGCAATATAAGAGAAAAAAAAATTATTAATTACACATGAGACCCCACACATACGATGATACAAAAATTACCAAAATAAATTAAACAGGAGAGAATTCTACACTTCTACAAACTTTTGATTCAGGGCAGTTGTGAGGGAAAAATAGTCTGCAGCGAGAGGAACAACACATCCTCACTATTGTGCTGGTTCTATACTCTGAGATAGCCACTCTCTTTTCCCATGGGGTGAAGGAGAACAGTCAAATGTCTGTATGTCACAAAAATAAGAAAATGCAAACAAAATGGTTCAGAACTGACAGTCTGAGATTAAGGGCTTGACAACTAACCTCCAGTGAATCCAGCTGTGCCAGTTGAAGTTACTGCTGCGACTGTCCCCTCTAAGCCTTTGCCAAAACAGCTGGCAGGAAGGAAACGCTGCCATGTCTCATCCAGTGCAGCTGACGCCAAGACGACTGGACTAAAAGCAGAAGCAGGTAAAATACATATTCCCTTTTAGATACTGTTATAGGGGCAGTAGATTTCTGCAGTGGGGCAGAGCAGACAACTAGTAACAGCAGTACTGGAAAGCACCCCTGCTCAGTCCACCACACTTTGTCTGTATAAATCCTGTGTTCTCAGGTTCTATTTAAGAGGCCTCCTTACATCAGAAAATGGCTACGGTTAAAATAAGACTCGAGATTAATTTAAATAATGTAAACAACATTGGTTTAATCCTAGCAGACAAGAGTGCTTCTTTGTTCTAAGTTTTGCTGCTTGTGAATGCAACAGTATTCACACGAATGGCTGTACCTGCGTAACTATCAAACCTTCCTAAGCAGACAAACCCTAAATTAAAAAGCCTGTCAGACAACCCCCCTTTAAAAAGAAAAAACCAACACCTTCAGACCTTGAAATTGTGTTTTGCAGGGATTTCAGAGAAAAGCCTACACCACTTACAAGGTCAGAGGGAAACAGAGTAATACCGGGCAATAACTAGGATCAAATCCAAACCCCGAGAATTATAGTTCCCATGGGAATCCGGACAGTCCAGAGTCACGGGAAGTCGCTGAATATAGAAGGGGAATCAGCAGAATTTGCTGGCATGGAGCAGCGTCCCGAAGTTCCAGCCAGTGCAAGGCTAACCACAAACAAGCTGCCAGGAGTAGGATTGCAACCTCCAGTCCTCGAACTGGAAAAAAAGATTTCTCCATAATCCCACTAAATACTCCCTGCCTCGCAGCTCTGGCTGTACGTCCTTTATACGTCTATTTAAGGCCCCCACGTGATGAAGGCGGCCTGCCCCGCCACTCCCAGCCGGGGCAAACAACCCAGCTCCGGAGCAGACTCCGGCAGCGGCTCCCAAGGCAGGCGTTGCATCAGCCAGGTGTGCAGGAAGCGGCGGAGAGAAAGCAGCTGCTGACGAAGGGGCTCTCGGACGGAGGCCGCTCCAGGAATCCCGTGGAAAGGACGACAGGAAGGAGATAGATGCTCCGCACACAGAACAAGCTTCATCGGCTTCAGAAAGCCTTTGTGCTGGGGCTCCGGACCTGGCCTTTCTCCCAGAGATGATGCAACACTGAGGAACAAGGTCTGTGCCAGAGAAAACTATTCACAGGCTATGCAGATGGCAACGCGGCCGAAGCATCTCGGATCAAAACATGCCGGAGCCCATCCAGACCCGGCGAGACGCCCCCGGCCTCCCTCCATGACCCCCCAGATCCTCCATTTCGCATCGCCACCTCGCTCCTGGTGCGACCGCGGCTTCAGACGGAATGAAGGACCTTACAATAGCGAGAAAAAAGTAAAAGGGGGGGGGAGGTTAAAAGTCCTGCAAAAATCACAGCTCGTCCTCTGATCTGTTCGAGGGAAGAGACGGGGGAGAGACTGAGCTCAAAGCCTCAGATCTCCCAGCCGGGGATCCTCCCGTCACCGCAGCTTGCCAGCACACGCCTGAGCTCCCCAAACACGTACGGCAGCTCTCCGCCCGCCGGCAACCTCGGCCCTGCTCTCCCACACCAGGAAACCACGCAGGGACAGCCCGGGCAGGCATGGCAACGTCACACAGTGTGGCACTTATGGAGCCGTGGCGAAGGTTCAGCCTTGCTTTCCAGTACAGGGCTTGTTTTGACCCTTCCTCCCCAGCTGGAACCATCACCATCATCCAGCCTGGCCTCTGTGGTTTGCGACCGGCGAGCTACACAGCCTTGCACCTGGGCTCGAGATCATGCAAATACATTTTTCTCGGCATTGTAAGGAAGTTACTCCAAGCTTATGTAATGCTCCTGTGCCGCGTCCCAACAAACACCGGTTTGTCCGACAGGCCTCGAGTGGGAAACCGGGCTACGAAAACACCTGCCACCTGCACCACACGCACCAAGACAGTCGGATACGTTTGCTAATTAAGCTATGTAATCACTGAGAGGCATTAAAATCCAGTGAATCTCACACAGTTAATAAGGATTTCAGCAATATTCCAGCATTGTGGCAGGTTTCAAAGCTCAGCTCAGCTCACTGCTCTGCCCCCACCACGTCCCCTTCTCAGGGACATCTGTGCCACCATCTGGGGCACTTGCCCAGGTACTGGTGCCCAATGCCATTCTCGGTCATCTAAGATGGTTCTAGGACCCCTAGAAAATTCACACATTTCCTGCAGAGCTCCTTTTCCCAGAATAAAACCTGTTAGGGAGCAGAACCAGTAGGACAGTGGTGCAGAGCAACCACGAAGGCCCAAAGACAGCGTATCAGGCGAAAGGCCTTATTTCCCCTTCGAGGCTTCTACCCGCTTGCTGGTGCTGAATTATGTTGAAGAGACGTTGTCTACAGTCTTTTCTGGCTGACTTCCACCTCGTGCTGTATTGCATTTTGGCACTGGCAAGCTACGTGTTGATCTCAAAATGCAGGACTACTGACCTGGCAGCATGGCACGCCCTGGCTCTGCGTGCTGGGTCCTCCGTGCGTGGTGGGTGTTCACCCAATGACAATGTTACAGGAGCCAGATTTACAGAATAAGCCATCAGCAAACAACATATTGGACCATCAGGCTTTAAGGAATGTGAGGTTTACAAGTTATTTCAGTAAGTTTTTTGTAAAAAGAGACAATCGAAGACTTGCTCTCACAACCGCAGAGAAGGTGGTGTGACACTTGGGAAGCTCCCAAACGCCTGCCTCATAACTGCTGGCAAGAAACGCAAGGCTCAGACAGCGCCGAGAGCCACAGTCGCTTTTCTGACTAGACCATTTTTTGTTAGCAAGATGAAAAGTGGATAATCCAGTCGAACGCATTTTCAAAGCAAATGCAGACGATCAGAAATCAGCAGTCACAAACCTGCAACCAGTGACTGAATGAAGTTACTTAAACCAACTTTATTTCTGGTGACTGGTAGATAAATTAGTAATTCTTCTCCAGAGCAGAGCTTCTCTGTGGGCGCACAACCCTGTAACCGACCCCCTTAACTGCCCGTGGGTGGTAACACCGGAGTCCTGGCACCAAGCAGCTGGCCAGGAGCACTCGGAGTGGAGCTCACGCCAAAGCCGTGCTGAGCAAGCCGTTCTGTAACACACCAACAACGGAACGCTATCCACTGCCACAACCGCTGGGTTCTCCGAAGGCTGAATCACGAGCAGAGGAACATATTGAGGACGTGTTCACGAATATCGCAAACGCAGCTAAGCACCGGGGTGTACAACCCCATGATGAAACCCCGAGGTTGAAACACGAGGCTGCTCATGCTGACGAGGCTGATGACCCTCCATCAGCCTCTGGATGCTGGGGAGAGGGCAGTGATGACACAGCAGAGAGGGAAGGCAAGGAAGGGGGGAGATTTCTTTACTGCTAAGCCTTCACAACCTCTTACGTGTAGCACTGTCTGCAAGTCACTTCGGCAGGTTAAGACAGATGGGGCTGCCTGGACGAGGCGAGCAGCAGGGATTACTGCGCTAGATCTCGAAGCTGGAGGCCTTTGCTTTACACCGTGTGGTGCCCCAACACGTTTCCGCAGTTTGCTATCCCTTTAGCCCAAAGCAAGGAAACTTGCAGTTGCTAGACAACCTTTCTTCCACCTCAAAAACAGCTCGATTTATGTGACAAATCGATAGGCTCAACGTCCAGAGAGCTACAGAGTTTTGAGCTGCCTCTTCTTCCTCAGGACACAGAAGCGTTTCCTTACTGCACAGCGGCAAAGACAAGAGCGACGCGGCTCCTCCCTGGCTGGGCCCAGGGGAGGAGAGGAGACGAGAGCAGAGGCAGGAATGCAGCCGTGCCGGAGACAAGGTAAGAGGAGAGTAGCCCAGGTAGCTCCATTCCTCCTCCGCGCCGGCAAGGAGCAGGGTGCGCTCGGGCAGGGCTGTCCAGAGCTCCACCTGTGCAGAGGGGATTTCGGAGCTCTGCATGTCCACCAAGGCATCTGGAAGGAGGTAATCTAGGGAAATACAGAAACCCGGCAGCCATTGAGGGCGTGGTGGAATGGGCAAATGCAAATAAAAAGCAGAAGCGCAGATCTGGAGCCATTACCAAACTGAGTCACCCCATTCCCCAGGTGAATTTACAAAGCAAGGGAGGAGCAGAATCGCTAAAGCACTCTCGTTCGGATGGCACGAAAACCAGCAAACAAGTGCCATTAGAATACTGCTTGTGACAATTACTTAATATTGTTTCAACCACGAACAAACTTTCTGACTAAGCCCAGTTAACGTGAGAGACAGAGAATGCCCTACACTAATTTAAGAATGAAGCCTACCAGGAGAGCTTGTGCTTACTTTGCCTCTCAGAGGAATTGTAATCATCTTGCCATTGTGCAATTTTTTTAACACTGTTTCTAAAAAAGGATGAAAAAGATTTCCAGACTTCTGCTGCGGTCAACTGGAATTCAGAAATGCTCATCTGAATACAGTGAGTGTACGCAGTTACATCAGGGCTTCTCTGCAGAGGCTTTCAGAAAGCCTTAACTGTATCTTAAACATCTGAAGCAACGCAGTATGGGAAAGAACTGAGTTCCAACGATGCAAGCCACAAAGCATTAAATTTCAGAGTTCCCTTCACATCTTCTGTGTCTTATGCAAGGCAGTATTCTAGCACCAGGTTAACTATTTCTCCTCTAAAGTCATCTTAATTTCATGATCTTTGCTTTTACTGAGAGTGCATGTATCTCAACTTGTGCCAACTGATCATGGTACAAAATCTTTAAAGATTCTTGAACTCCAGTGTCAGGAAAGGAGTATTATCATCATAACAAAAAAAACCAAACAAACCCAAAACCCACAATATATTTTCTCCAGAAAGAAATGAGTCAGGCCTATTTCAAAAGACTAAGATGAAGGTTTGCTCCTTTCCCTTTCCCTGTAAACCATTCCAATGTTTAATTATTATCATTGCTAGGAAACTGTACTTCAAGATAGAATTTGTCTAACCTCAGTTGATATTGCTCTGCCTTTGTCAGCAAATCTCACAAGTCCTTTTAGAGAAAGATCAAGTCCTCTCTCAATTGTCTTTTCAATAAGCTGAGTAAGTTGAGCTCCTTTAAGCCTCACATCATGAGGCTTATTTTCCAGTCCCTGGATCATTTCTGCAGCTGTCCTCTGAATTCTCTCCAAATACACTGGCATTCTTCTTGAAGCATGGAAACCAAAATTCGATTCCAGTATCAGTCTCAGCATTGCGGTGTTTATAAGATTACTTATTTTTGCTTCACATTCCTTTCCCCCACTTTTTTTTTTCTCAATATGCCCAAGAATCACTTTAACCCTTTTGAATAAAATACTGGCCAGAGTACCAACTAGAGGCAACTAGCAGCAAAGACCTTAAAGCCCTCTGAGCTACTGCTTTCCAAAATGCTGTTTCACAATTTATAGGTGGGTTTGCAGTTTTGCTAACAAATGCATCACCTTGCAACTGGATGGATTCATACCTTTTGTTGAAACGTGGCAAAACATACTTTATTATCCCTCTAGTGTCTCTCTGACAGAAGCTTTATCACGTATTTTATACTATCCAGATAAAAAGATCCTAGAGAGCAGTAAATTAAAAGCTGATTTCATCTCACAACCTTCTACAAAGCTAGGTGTGTCCCTTCCCAGTTACAATCCCAGATATTTTAGATCACCATTAATGAAATTTCTCCAGCACAACCATTTCCAGTGTCAGCGTACCCTGCCTTCTTCCTCCTAACTCTTGCCCTCTCCACCCCACACATGCACGCCCCCCACACCTCCTACACCCAGTCCAATTCCACAGAGCCACAGAAGAATCCAGGTTGGAAGGGACCACTGAAGGTTAACCGACTGAAACCCCCCTCCTCTCCCCAAAGCAGGGCCGACTTGGATCAGGTTGCTCAGGGCTTTGCTCATTTCTTCTCCAGGGCCACTGAGTGTTTGTGTAACTATGCATTTTAAGGCCAAAAATAACCTCCTGATGATCTGACTTTCCACCTAACAAAGACTGGAAAATCTCACCTAGTCATTTCTACACTTGGCATCGCAGCTTACAAACGAGGTAGACCATGTTTGTCCAGCACAGCCTAAAACCCAGCATATGGATTTACCACAGTTCTTTGGGGAGAACTTAAACTCATGCAACAGACTGCAGCCTAGAGGTCCCCAGGCCATTAAGCCTTCACAGTAAGCACAGTACATTTGTAGCTCTTATGAAAAACAGTGTAAAACTTGTTTTTAAAACTAAAACTACACACACACGTCCTCAGAAACCTTCAAAGAATGCTTCAAACTACCCAACTGAAGCTGCAGCTCTAACTATGCCTCCGAAGGAGACTGTTCTTCCTCTGCATGCATAGGGGACTGAAGATGTCAGCTTCCCCCCATTTTCATGAAACATGTATTAGTGGCAAATGTATCGATCCAATTTTAAATGTTACCTTCCATGTCCACAATGGTAAGATTTATCAGCACCTGTCTTAATCAATACATTTATTTAACAATACACTCACAGGATCTGTTTCCTTGACTACCTAAGTAAGGATGTCCATCATCCCTCAACTAGCGCAGAGTATCTTTCAACTCACACAGGCCAGTTCCTACAAAGCTTACCAGTTCTTGCTTTAGTCACTAAAAAGAATCTCCCCCACTCCTCCAAAAAACAGATAATTATATAAACAAAGGACTGATGTGGACATATATTTATCCATACAAAAGCATGTCATAATAGTCAAGTTATGCCTCTTTCCTTAAAGAATAGCTCTGTGAAATCAGAGCAACTGAGAGCAGGGCTCTATTTAATGTAACAGCATGAACTACTACACTGAAATTAGAGATGTTAGCCAGGATCCTGTGATCCCCTCACCTTACATTCTTCCCTACGCATCAATTTTTGGCCCTGTCAGAGATGAACAAAACCTTCAGTCTGACTCAGGAGAGTCACTCTTGTTCTCACGTTACGTTCTCTGCTCTCCTGTCTGGGATGATCAGTGCTGTATTCCCTGCCAACAGCAAGGAACCTCTTTAAACCTGGAAAAATTGTGCAACAGAACAACAACAACAAAAAAATCCCATCACACGAGTAAATGAGGCTTGACAGCATGATGGATGCTGCAGGTTCACAAGTATGAAGGCACTCCTCAGAAGATGGCTTGCGCCTGTTACAGCTTCACATAAGCGTAAAAGACGCTGGTTTGCCGCATTCAGGAGGGAGATGCTCAACTATTTGGATTGGATGCATTTTATATAAGACTGAAGATGACTAAGTCACAGCTGGACAGATTATGTTCTAGAAGAAAGCTATGCACTCACTGTACCTTAAACACCAGCGTTTCCTAATCCGCATCTTTTCTCTTTTCCCTTTCAAACACAAGACGCCGAATTCTCCCAAGAAAAAAATAGCCAGAGAATACTCAGGGCAACGTGCTTTAACTGAGAGGAATTTCACATGCAGCAGTCACTGTAGTGCTAATTTGATTTTGTCATTATGGAATAACTGAGAACTATCAAGACCTCAGCTGGGTAACAGCTGGATAGGAGAATGATCTCAACGCAGGAGGAAAACAGCACAAACAGGAATCATCTTCCTAATAATGCAGATGATAGACTTTGTGTGCACTAAGCATCCAAACACAGTTTGCCAAGATACTCTGAAGGCCCCTTCACATAGTTTATCAGTCCTGATGGCTACAAATCAGTAGCAACGTTGCTCTTAGCCCAAACTGTCTTGTAGCAGTAGAACGCTATCAAAAACAAGGAGGAAAAATGCCCTGGCTCCTACTACCATGCTCCCACCAACAACTCAGGAGATTTTTTTCACCTGTATCCACTACACAATGTACTCCCCACCACACCTACTGACATCAGTATTAAAACCACTGACTGCTTTACAGAAGAAACCAAAAGTATATGCAGCAGCAACGCAGCACTACAGAGTATGGATGTGTGGGCAAGAGGTGAGGACCGGCGTGGGTGAGACAGCTACCTCAAAAAGTCCAAGACAAACAACTTGCACCACTAGACAAGGAGTCAAAAAGATCCACGTTTTACCTCCACGCTGCCTGTAAGATGTCCTATGCAAGCTAATGGTTTGGTTTTCTTTTTTTACTTAATTTTCCTATCAGTAAAATCAGAATACTACTTCTGAGATGTCACACACAGTGTTTCAAGCCATGCACATGAAAGCTAGAGCTAAATCAACAGATTTAACCAGAACAGGAGTGGGGACCAACTGCCCTTACAGAATTGCATCTTGAACTTTAGGGTGGAAAAAAACATCTGAAAAAAACCTAAATCAATGTGGCCGTTTCACTTGTCTCATTCACAGTCGGTACAGGCTAAGGACCCATGCACGCATCCCGGGTGAGAAGCGGCAGCCTCCCAGAAAGCAAGGATGAGCAGTTTAACTGGAGAGATTTTAACCAAAGCTAAATTACACCTTCTCAATACTAACAGAACTCCATAGCAAGTCCCATTGTTCAAGATGAATTTTTACATTTTAAACCCACATACCATTTCACTAACAACCACCTTTCTTAACTTAGGTAATTTTGTTTTACAAAATGCTGAAAAGTTTCCATCATTTTTCAAATATGTGTCAAGGCCATTTATTTCCTCCCTCACAACCTTCTCTTCACGTAAAACTGAAAATATCAGAATTCCTTGCAAATGTTGCCCCAACACAGTGACTCTCACGGGAACAGCCTACTTCACTATCGCTCAGAAAAAGGAGCGACGCCTTAAGCTCTGATACTGGAAGAGCAACACAGAGCTACAAACTTTGCTCACACGAACAGCCTGCTCCTAATCACCCCCACCATCTCCACTGCAGGACAAGTAGGAATTTTCAGTCAAAGGATTTCACCAAAAGGATCCTGGTTACATTTTCACACAGTTCTGCAAACACCAGAGAAGTTACATCAACATTTAGACATGCCATTTCATTCTCCGTCTTCCTTCAAGGTCCTCTTCTCCACGTGCGATTCAACGAATTTCTGCTGACCAGTTTCAAGCTGACAGTCCCAAGCTGCGTCCAAGAAAGGCCTAACTAATGACTGCAGGTTTCAATGTACAGTCTCACTTGTAGAATAGGCTAGCGCTTTGTTCCTTATTAATTTACTACTTCTATCTGCGTATGTAAGACTTGGAAATACAGGAGCAGGAATCTGGCAGCTTGCAGGGAAAGTCGTTTCACAGTTTGTGAATTTTTCATCTTCTTACAAATTCTGTATCTGAACTTTTCCTACAGGATACTCCAAACCTGCAGTGGCCAAAGACAATCCACCAGACGGTAGACTTGTGCTGCCAGAACCAAGCACTTCTGCACTCAGCATCTTGAATTTCTCCAACTGACCCACACCATGCTCCAAGTGTTTCAGGAGCTAAGCTGGGAAGGTAACAAGCACCGCTCTTCTAGCAGCACTAATGGCGATCTCCACAGGTGGGTAAAGGACGCCATCAGCTTGGGACTTCATTGTCCAAGTGCCTCCCACCTCAGTCAGTGCCCCCCAGAACAGCCTCCCCAAACAGGGCCATCGTGAAGGCATTTCCTTTACATAGCTCACAAGTCGTAGTTTTAACCTCAGCAGAGCTTGTCCTACTGACAAGGCACTTGTCTAAAGAGACAGATTTGGGATACCATACTCCAAAACACAATGTCTATTACACAGTAGAACTTCCCACCTTCTGTCCAGCCACTGTCAGATAAAGGATGCGTCCCAGCCCTGGGTAATTCTCCAGTGGCAGGGGCGAGGAGTGCACACAAACATCCAGATGCAGTACGTACGAACTCTACCTACATGTGTCACCCTACTGCCCACCTCGGTACTCAGCTACCACACCGCAAAGTCAGAACAACTGCTCGCGGCTGCGAAGCATAAGACAGCGAATACAGTCTGCTTAGCTCCATTACTGCAAAGTGATTGATTTGGGGTTATTTGCAAAGGTTTTCATTAAATGAAAGATCACCCTCACAACAGACGAGATTGCTTGCTTATGAGACATACTGTTCATGCCTAACATGAATTTTTTGCACAGCAATATGCATTTGGAGATGTCAGGACACGCTAACATTTAAATAACTTAATTCAAACACAAATAGCCAAAATGCTGCATCGAGTTCTACCAGACCAAACAGTCTCACTAGGTACAAAACCCAAAGCCTCAGCTTGCAGCGAGCAGACAGAGCAGCACACACCAGGATTTGCAGTACACAGACAATGACTCTATTACAAATTTATGCTGCTATAACCAAGTTTTCCTTCTTAAAGCAATACGATTCAAGTTCCTGCTGCAACTGGCCTTGGCTGAATTAAATTTTTGCATTGTTCCAGTCGTACTCACATCTGTACATATTTTCAGCAAAGTTATATGGAATTCATGACACGATTATTTTACTATTTTTTTATATACATTTGATTGACAATGTATCTTCAGTAATTCATAATTTTCTGCATCCCTCAATATCTCACAAGTCACAATGACTGGCAAATAAATGCGAAATAAAGACTAATTGCCAGGTAAAAAAAAAAAAGATTAGGTACATTGTGGTGCATTTACTTATAGAGATATGTAATACTTGTATACTAATTAACATTTTGCCATCTTCCAAAATGAGACATCCTTCCAGCTTTCTGCTGTATTTACTTTCTGCAAAAGTACCTACGAGAATTTGCTATTTTGAAACAGTTAAGCACAACGCTTCGGTTGTTAACACTATTCCACCATCACAGCTCAAGCCTCCATCAAAACTCACATCTGACCAGCCTCCCAAGCAAACAAGAGCAGACGAAGGGAAGACTACAGCGCCAGTTTCCAAGCAGGGAACTAAAGGTTTATCTAAAGAAAGCTCTCCATGCGCAGCACAAACCCACAGTATTTCACGGATTGCTCGCCGGCAGTGGATGGTAGCTCACCCTCCTCTGAAAGAAGTGAGAAGTGACAGGGGAGAGCCTGAGCTGGCCACACTGTGGGCGGCCACCGAAAGGCAGAGGAGACCCTGCTCCCCTTCTCCGGTCCCCACCACATCCTCTGCACTTCCACCCATATGCTCTCCCCTATTTATTTTGTGAGGGCTCTGGATGCTTGTCAAACATCTTAGTGAGCCAATCCAGTTCACTATCTTGGCAAAAAAATAATCCAGCAAAAACCAAAACATAAAATAACCCCCACACAGCTCTCTGCTGGGTTACCAAGCTGAAGGAGTTCAGAAAAGGGATCCAGAAAGAAGCAGAGCTGGTGAACAGCAAAGGCAGAACTGCCCGTTGGGTGGGAGAGGAAGGGGGAGCAAAACTTCCCCCATTCAGCAGCAGAGCTGTTGGACGTGCTCAGCTGTCTCGTGTAACTTCACCCGGAGTAACCTCGCTCGCAGGGTGCAGTTCTGCAATAGTTTCAAGCTGACTTCAGCTGGCGCAGCGTCAGGGCAGCCTCCCCATCCCTCTCTGCACTGGTGCGAACCCGACCCCACAGTTGAGCAGTTCAAGGGGAAGCCAGCAGAAAACTCTTACTTCCAAAAATGAAATGCACTTGTTTTCGTCATAGCAGCCTTCCTGAACAGTTCGCTTCTGAGGCAGGCATGGGCCAGAACAGAGGCAAGTGATGGTGCGAAGGAGAGCAGGGCTACAGCAGCAGCACGTCAGGTCAGCTTGAATCGCCACAGAATCGTATCACTAGTGGGCACCAACAACCTGCACAAAGTTGTGCAAAGAATATACAGTGCATCACAAACACCCACCCCAGTTTAACACACAGATTTCCATACATGAGCAAACCCCGAGGTGGATATTAGAACTGCACAACAAAGTGAGTTTGTGGCAAGCTTAGAACCTGACTTTCACCCTACAAGTATCCTTGTTCCCTATTAACCTCCAGGCTGTCATGAACCCCAGCACCCTTGAAATTCATGAAAACGCAAGAGAACTTTGAATCAGAAAGCCAGCCTCCTCTGCAGTCAAGCAGAGCCTACTTAACTCGATCAAGAGGTCGTCTTCTCTTCAAAGGTTCACTTTAGCTGTATTTATACAGGAAGCTTCCAGATCTTTGCTGTGGCAAAAGTTAATCTACAGCCACATTACTGAAAACATTCTTGCAGCATGATCACACGTTATTCCAACCCAATGCCACCAAAACACAGGAAATAATTTGTTTTGGTGTCTTCAGGTAATGGCCACATGAATGCAAAAGGCTCACGCGTTCTTCCAAGTATCTATAAATTGACACTGCAATACAGGTTGAGACATGCTAACCGTGTTAAGGGTTCCATGCGGAACCCCCAGGGCACTTCAGCTTCCTAAATCACTGGTTCTCTAACTTTTCCCAGTGTATTCCTTCCTGCCTACAAGCAAGGATACATTCTCATCTCCTCACTTTCTCCCATAAAGACATTTGAGCATGGCTCCTTGGGAGCAGCTTCCACACCGGCATCCTGAAAGTGTATCAGTCCTAGAGAGCGACCGAGAGCATTGCCAGAAAGATGTAATTTGGGCAGAGGCACAGCTGGGAAACAGGGCCACACTGAGAAATACTCCTCTGCTCCCATTCTCTGCGCTACCCGGAGCTGTGATGAGAAGTCTCTGTCTTCCCGGTCCCATCCTCCTACCAGCTAGCACCTCTGCAGCTCCCATATTCTGCTCCCAGAAGCAAGCCGTGCCTTTCCCTCCTCCAGTCTGAGCCACAGCATCTCGCATGGGCTTCCTTATCCAAATATTTCTGTGCAACACAATCCTCAAAAATCCTCCCGCCACTTCTTTTCATGATTCATTGCCTATGCAAAACCAGGAGACTGCATGGTCTGACACCAACAAACTAAAACTCCAAGTTGCATCCCGACTTTCTTTTTTTTTTCCTCTTTTAGTGAATCAGCAGCAGCAGCCGTGTTCTGTTAAAAAGTCTGATGGCGAGATCTCACGCTCCTTCCCTATCAACGACTTGCATTTCAAACTGCTCACTTCAAAGTCAAGAGGATTCTTCTGAGTATCAGAACTTCAAACTGCTTTCTGGGCTGCTGACACGGTCACTGAAAAAGTTTTCTCCTGTAAATCAACCAGGCTGCGGAAGAAAACCCTGGTACGAGCTCCATCAGGACAACAGGAATAAGCCTGAGTCACTAAACAAGCAGCTACCAAATCCAGACAATACCTTCTTGTCAATGTGCATGATTGCAATTGTAATCACACTCTAAATATGAACACATCAAAAGCGCTCTGACCTTTCCACTCTGAAATTACTGCGAAATATTTTAGGGCTTAAGCATTTTGGTTTTAAAACTAACCCACACTCTGTCTCAAACGGCTGCTTGTAAGTGGAAAAAACCCAAAAAAACTAAGCTCGTTTAGAACAGGATGAATAAGCAAAAAAGTCTGCTGCCTTGAAAACTGCATAGATCCGACTGCTTGGGATACCTCCCCTCTGCTAAACTTAGCCCTTCTGTGACCCTCGGGAAGGAATGCAAGACCTGTCTACGTTATCAAGTTTATAAGGATTAAACTTTAGCATAAACAACAGATCACTTCTAAACTTCTCTCTAAAAGCCAAATTCCTGACTATTTCTCAATGCCACTCTTCCATGTTCCTCCCTCTTCATTCCCCCTTTTTTCTTCATGTTTGGTGAATGTGGGACTATCAGATTCCTGACCACAAAAGAAATTGCTTCTCCTGCTCACTAAAAGCTTGCCACTCAAATTGCTGACAAGTCTTCCCACATTTTTCCACCTTGAAGTCTGAGCAGATCAGCACACTTTTCTGAATATTTCCCATATTACTCATTAAAATAATTGGGTTTTGTGTGTGTTTGGTAGAAGGAAAATAAGACTCACCGATAAAGCTTTTCTTTCTCAAATTTATTATTTAAAAATATGATTTGTTTGTTCTACCCTTTAAGCATTCAAATTAGATTTAAGGATCCGAAAGTTGCAGATTTACAATTTAAACAACAATATCGACACTCCTATAGGGCTTGTGGCAACAAAAACTAGTGTTCGGGCTATTCTTCCCTGCAGATTTCTTCTTTTGGGCTACAGCTTTTCAAGTTCAGACTCATCAGTTGAAGTGAGGGAAAAATCCCTTTAGCTATTTTTGTTACAGGAAAATAATACTTCAGCACCAGCTTGGGCTGGGGGGAAGGGGGACGATGAACCAGAATCTCCTGATTTGTCGTGTAGATTATCTTCTGAGACAAAGAGCATCTTTACTCATTATAGAAGAAAAAAAAAAATAAACTAGAGGCAGTTGAAAAACTGTTTCTCAGCACGCTCAGTGGGCATTAGCTGCGATTTCAGCAGCTCAGCGCGTCCCACCCCTGCGAGAGCTCAGCGGGGAGGCCAGGAGCACTGCACATTCTCCCTGCTCAGTGGGGACAGGGGCCGCCGCTCGGCTGATTTGCTGCAGGAACACTGGAAAACTGCCACCAAAATCCTGTGGAAAAAAACAAAACAAAAAAAACCCAAGACAAGAAACCCCCAGAAACTGCAATAAGGAATGAAGAAAAAAGTGGGGAAAACCCCTTGGCTCCCAGTTCCAAGATGCTGAACTTCCACTGCCTTACGATTCAGGGTTTTTTTCATGATCCAAATAAGCAAAATGTTTAGGCCAAGACAGATTTATACAAAACTGTCTGTAACAATTTAAGCGCGAGCTTACTGTGCACTAACTCTTGCCACAAGTCAGTCGTGGAAGCCAAAGACTGGCTGTGGAATCTGTAACAGCTTTAACACCCATGGCTTGCGCTTTTTTTAAATTTGGAAGAGAAAAAACTAAATAGACGAGTAAAACACAACAAAGTCTTTATTTTGAAATCAAGTAGCAGCTTAAGTTTCACAGGGGCTACTGAGACTTCATAGCTCACATGCTATACATTTAAACATACATCTAACACTTTCAATTCACATGCTCCTACTACATTTTGTATATATAAAAAAACCTCTGCCTATTGCAACCTTTCGTATATGCGGCACGTAACACGAGATTTCACTGGCAAGATTTCAGTTACACACACAAGCAGCACCAGAGTAAGAACACAAATGTGCATCTGTAATACAGTAATATTGCCACGAGAACAATGATTTTAGAAGTTTCAAACCTCTGAACACTCATTATGTTTGTTTTACTATTGCCAGAATAGATAGAAGCATTTTTATCTCATCACATCATTCAAAACAAGTTTGTAAAAGTCTGATCACCCAAAATGGGAGAAAGAATACACCGGTCAGGCTAATAAATTACATAGCTGGTACATCACACATTTAGTTCTCCCTTGCATGTTTCGCACCTGGAAGTCTGAATTAATTTTTTTTTTCTTTTACTTCAGGGAACATCTGGAAAGTTTAAACCAGAAGTTGTTGGATTCCCCCCCACCCCCAAAAAAGAGCATAAACTTTTTCACATTCTGAGATGTCAGTTCAATGCCATTTCTTTCCTTTTTTTTTTATTCAACTCTGACCTATCACTTTTCAAAATAAGATCTGGCTGTAACTGAGTGCTCTTTCTAAAAAGGGATTTAGAGATACATGGGATTTCACTGCCTCACCTTGGGACGGTGAAACTGCAGACAACACTAGCTGAGGAGTATTACTTTCAGGTCACTTGGGATATGACAGCAAAAGGAAAAGCCAGGGCCTTGTCAAAGCGGTACCAGTTATTCAACGGGATGCAAGGCAGCGGACTAATTCCCCAATATAACACACAGAGAGCCTGTAAACAACATACAGAGAGCCTGTAAACAAAGACTAAGGGGCCACAAAGATCACTTGTTGTATTTTATTAAACCCAGGAGCTAGTTTTCGTACTCACAAAATCCCTAGTTCATTACTGTTGCCCTGTGGCTCTGCGCTAGGCAGCCCCAGTGATGGATGCATCTTGGGTGGGTTAAAAGTTACTCACCCCACCTTGTGAAACAATTTGGCTGCTACAGATCCTCAAATCTAAGAGCTACTCGGAGTTTGGCATCTACCACATGACTGCTGCCAGTCAAGCGGATTTAAGGGCACATTTTAATCTCTATCGCATTATTCTGGTGCTGGAATTCTCGCTTCAAGCTCATGGTAATTCTGAGTTTGGTAACTCAGGCCAGGGCAAGGGGCTCCCCATTATGGGTGTTAGTTTACAAAGATGGCAGTTGTTTTCTAATGCTAATGTATTCCCACTTCCCATACTGCATACCTCAGCTAACCGTTTCATCTCTAACAAACGCACTGGAATACACCGATAGCTCCAAGTCAACAATACAGTATCCTACAGACAGCAGCCAGTGCCAAGTGGTTAGTGAAGCAGGTAAGAAAGGCACTCATTCTTCCTTAAAAGAAAAAAAAAAAAAAGAAAGAAAAAAAAAAGGAAGCTATTACAGTCAAGTAGACAAGAGTGTGGGGATAGAAGCTGGCAGATTCCACAATACATAGTCACGTCAAAAATGGCCTCCTGCAAACTGTTCCTTCACCAAGCATTTGAGTCAACCGAAAGAGAGGAATCGTCCCCATTATTCACAGGAGGTTTCACCTCCCTGTTCCACAGCAGAGCAGCATTTTCTACACTCTCTGACATACAGCTGCCCAAGAAGCGCAGAGGATAAATTTTACTCTGCAGCAGAGGGAAACTCCTCTCCCCACTTTCTGTTTGCAGTCCTAAAGTTGAGCCGGGCCTTTATTTTGACTGTTCCCTGGTCTGTGAATGGAAAATCCCTTCTCAGCACTAGCAGGCTGGTGTCTGCTGCACACACCCACTGCACACAGCAGAAATTCCAGTCAATAAGGCAAGTGGGGCCCAGGCGGTGGAAGGGGAGGAAGGAGACATACAAACAATAAGAAAAGCATCTGGCTCTGTTACTGGCTGGAAAGGAGACTGGAGTTCAAAAGAGACACGACTGCAGCCTTCAGTAACAGGACGACCATATCAATTCTTGCTGTCCTACTTTTCACACAGACCAAAATATCTGGAAAGGGTAACTCGGGGTTTCCAGCCCACACTTTAACGCAATTCCATTAACTCAACAACAGCGACAAAACCCACCTTGTAGGTTTTTGTCTCACAGGACCAAAACATACCCCTGCTTCGGCTCCAGACCTGTGGAAACAGCCCGAAAAGCGGAGCCCTTTGCTGAACGTGAGCCAGCCATCTCCCCACCACCACACTAATGGAGGCTGCTCTGCTGTCCTTCCCTGGAGATAGCAGCCAAGTCTACTGAAGCTTCTCTCATAGCAACCAGAGCTCCAGAGCCAGCAGCAGCTGCTGTCACTGCCTTCAACGCTTACCCACAGGATCCAGAGCAAAGCAACACCCTCCTCCCTGCACCTCTAGAGCAAAGGAAAAAGAAAAACCCAGAATGCTGGTGACAAGATGACTTCCTGGGTCAACCACATGAAGAAGAAGGGGAAAAAAAAAATCCTAGTATTTCCTATCCAAGTGAAAAGGGGAATCTCCTTTTTCTGCTGAAGAAATAGGAAATTCCTTTCCTGGGTTTAGGTTCTGGCAGCAAGCCCCAGCCGGGGCAGAGGGGAACTGGCTCAAATCCGCGCTTGGACAACCAGCACCGAGTTCTTCCAGACCCAGCCGCATCCTTCGCGCCGGGAGAGGCACCGGCCCCCGCTCCCACTGCATCACGGCCGCGACCCGCAGAACCGCCCCCCCCTCAAGAAAAGCCCACCCGTGGGATCTTCGTTAGGGGCCGAGGAGAGCGAGGATATGGCCGGGGAGCGGCCGTGACCCC
>Ga0065711_1034063_pt1 | contig 24360 bp, 14 predicted proteins | sample Hoacrofraction12_FD_59098 | JGI IMG/M metagenome (GOLD analysis project Ga0065711, IMG submission 59098) | Hoatzin crop microbial communities from Cojedes, Venezuela - Epithelial fraction 12 v2 (version 2) | ecosystem: Host-associated > Birds > Digestive system > Esophagus > Crop | place...
AAAAAAAAAAAAAAAAAAAAGGGAGTTTCATATCTAGTTTGACTAGATGTGTTTAATCTGCCTAATTTCACACATCTTGTTTTACCAGATCAACCATGATGGCAAAAATATCTTCTAGTTCTCTATATAAACAACTTGAATTTTTGTTCAGATACTAGTTCAATGTGAAGCCCAAGGGCTTAAAGTAATTTTCTATATTTTACATGATTTATAATATTATTGGATTTGTGATTTAAAGGACATTAGAAAAAAATAACAGATTTATAGATGGAAAAATATTATGTATTTAAATTTTGTTTATTTTTAAAGAAAATTTTCTGTCTATACAGAGAGAATACTTTAAACAACTGCAAGCATATAATCCTCCTGCTTTGTTGCCACCTAACTTAATTATGGCATGTGCATTCACTTCTGGCACAGATATCCGTTGAACATTGGAGGCAGTATTTCAGGAGTGCACATTTCTTTAAAGATTTTTTTTCTTCTTTTCCAGTAACTGATGAAAAATTTGGAGACTTTTAGAGACAAGACTGGCCAAATGACAAGGTTAATTATTGTGGCTAATGGTAATGCTGCATTCAAGTCTATTTGATACACAAGACATTTCTTGAATAGACGAACTGTCTTGAGAAATGACAGATGTGGAGGCGGGGAGCAGGCTGTTGAAGTTTTTTTTGTTTGTTTATTTTTGTGTGTGTTTTTTTTTAGCATGGTAGTTCTATGATATTTGGATAGCTCTAAAATCTCATCATTAAAAATCACGGTGCAAGGAAAGTTATCGTTTCCTAGGAAATTTATGTTAAATAACCCAAAGATAGGGGGATACAGGAATGCGTATATATGTCTACCTGGATATTGTAGGATGCTTACATAATATAGATGTAAATAAAATTGAGTCTCAATTTTCACCTTAAAAATGCAGCTACTATGTATTTTACTGTACATAAATGTAATTATGGCTAGATGGAATTAGCTACTAGTTGCATATAATCATCTCTCTACTAATCTCTTGAAAATGTGTAAGGATCTTCAAAAGCAAAAAATCTTAAAATCTGATATATCCCTTTCAAACACCATTTTTAATTGAAGGCGGTCATTCTGTATTAAAAATGCATATGTTCATTAATATGAGAACACCATTGGTTTAGGATTAAGTAGCCCCACTAATAAGTTAGGGTGTTGGTGAAAGTCTTTGCCTATCATGGAGAGCTTTAAATTAGAACCAGTATTTGAACAATCATTTTTACATCAGGTAGCATTGTTCATTGTAAAGTAAAATGTGTATAAGTTTTGTTTAGCATTCATATAATACAGTTTTGTATAAAGAGCATTAAATTATTTTAGGAACTTTACAACATAAATACAAAAAGGAAGACTGATTTGTGGATTTTAGGGCCATGATGCAGTTTGAAGCTAAGAGGAATCTGATAAGATTTTAGGAAAAAAGCATAGAGGAAATTTCTTCTATTATATTCCATGTCATTTTTGAAGTGCAAGTTTTACCCTGTCATATATCCTGTTTCAGTACTGGATGGTTATAAAATTATAACCTACAATAGGAAAGCGCCAGAGCAACTACAGCTACAAAATGACACAATTTGTTTTATTGTGGCAAGCATGAGAAAGTGCTTTGTATTATCAGCTTTAGATATAAGATTTTTGTAATGCTGTTTACATGTTTTACATTAAATATGTCATGAGGAAAAGTCTTATTGCAACAGATTTATGAAAACAGCTTTGAAGGATTTCCATTGCACTGGGTACATCTCCATGTTAGGCTTTTTGATGATATGATGACATACAATATGATGAGTTAGTTATGGGGTAAAACCTATCATACTGATTCACAATCACACAGAAATTCCCCCCCCCCTTTGTAAAATTAGAAGTAAATGGTTTCTCCCTTCACTTCAAGCAACAAACAAACAAGGAGGAAATCACCGAAGTTAAATAGAATGATTTGTGTATTTTCAGTCCTCACTAGTCTGCAAAATGAGAAGTGTAGAAGGGAAACTGTGTATTATAGAATATATTCTGAGCTCTCTGGCATTGAATTAAATTGATATCAGTCAGGTTGTTGGCATTCATTAACTGGTAAAGTGACCTCACTGGAAAACTAGCGATGTTGAACCTGGAGTTAGGTTACTGGTGGTAGCCACCAGTGGTGGGCTGGCCTATGGCTGCAGGAGCTTGCCACCTGGGAGCCTACCACATGGAAAGCCTGGCCTGGAGCTGCACAGCCTGTGAGCTCAATCCTTGACTTCCATGCTCTCATCTCTTCTGCAGAAGAGGTGGAATTCCCAAAGTCTTGGATCATTCTGTGGAGATATTCAAGACCCGCCTGGACAAAGCCCTGTGCCGCCTGCTCTAGGTGACCCTGCTTCAGCAGGGGAGTTGGACTAGATAACCCACAGAGGTCCCTTCCAACGCCTAATGTTCTGTGATTCTGTGAAGGCTTTCTACAGGCAGAGCACTCAAACCTCTTGTTCCTCTGCTTCTTCAGCAGGGCCACAGTCCTGGCTCCCCACATAGGGTAATCTGTGCTGCAGCCAGGGTGCTCTGTGGGCTTTGACCTGGATAACCATCAGGCTGGCTGGAGAGGCACCAGAAATCTGGCTGTTGCTGGTGAACTCTTGACAACTTGAGATTCCAGAGAAAGATTTTAATGAATTAAGATCTTCTGGCCAGAGCTTGAGTTTGATAACCAGGGTTTTCCCAAAGCCATGCCTGAAGAAGCATGGGCACAATAGTGTGATTTGCATAAGTTTAATGAAGCAGCCTATACTGAGGCCACTACTGTATACTACAATACATTCACCTTCCATGCAGTGCATTCTCCAGATGTCTTAATCGCTTCTTTATGTCATCAACAATTAATTTTGCCTCAATCCAGGCCTTCTGAAACCAAGGTTGGAGGCCTCTGGGGCATACCCACCTATCAAGAACAGCAGTCGCAGCACAGAGCTGGGGACCAGTATTGGACACAGCAGCCTGAAAAGTGGACAGCACTGGGTAGGAAGGAAACACAGCTGGAGCGACTAGGGAATACATTGATTCATTGCATCCGGCTGTTCTCTTTCGGCATCAGCCTCTGCTGCCAAAGCTGCTATGGAGCCCCTGGGGGAAACTAAAACTACCCTTCCCCCGTGTAACCCTCATGGGAGAACAGTACCTGAAGTGCCTCACTTAACCCCTCAAAAGCATGGAAATGAAAGGCTTCCTGTAAAACAAATTCCAGTGCTACTCACCCTGCTGTGCTTAGCTTATCTGGAGGTCTCGGAACAGTGGGTGATCTTACATACATTACTTCTGTGCTGCAGGACTGTGCGTCTACAGCCATCGCAGCCTGAGTTAAGAGCAGCGATACCATTAACAACCTTGGTGTTCCTTCCTTGTGATGCGTTTCCATTAATGGTAATTTAACACAATTTGTTTATGATTCTCCAAAGATTCAGCATTCAAGTTCGGTCTAAATCAGCATGAAAGAGCAGATGCTTAGAAAAGACACTTGAGACTGCAGAACTGGGCTGGAGATCTCATTTAAATATGAATTGCTTTCATAATGGGCCCGATTCATCTTTGTCCTACGCTGGGGCAGGGGACCACGCAGTTGCTGCATAGGAATTCTTGCTACTGCAAGCTCTGTCTTGCTAAAATTTTGTAACTCTCTACCTCCTTGCACTAGCTCTTTGCAGTGCCTTCTCAGGCTTTTATGGCTTGCCAGGAGTTTTTAACTGGTTTGAACTTTATAGCTATGCAGCTGGCTGGACTCCTAAAAGCCCTTAGTTCAGCAAACAAATATTTTCTCTCCCATTCTTCACAGGCTATGTGTATACAGAGATGATTTTTGTTCACCAGTTCTTGTGTGTCTAGCTGAAAGGAAGGGCTTCACAACAAAAAAATTCCTATAATACCAGTTTAAGGAACAGGGCAGAACAGTCTAAGAGAAGAAGGAAAATCATATTCAAAACATGCTCAGGTTGAGTTTCAGAGATCAGACAAGGTTCGGAGAGGTTAACATATTATCTGAACTTCTTCCCTCATCTCTTGCTGGTATTTTCAGACTTTACAAATTAAACATGAAAAGCATTTATTATTGGGTAAGTGCCAGTGATGAAATTGTCATTTGTTTAGCCACACAGAACAACCTGCCTTTTCAACACTTGTGAAGTATCAAAAAGAAAATCTATAATTTGTGTTCACTCATATGTGAAGAATAAGAGGGGGGTGTGTGGGTGAGAATCTGCAAAAGTGCTAGTCCTTGACTGGAAACAAAACATTTAGCCAGACAAGCATCTGCAGGAATTTGAGAATAAAAAGGAACAGGGTGCTCAAACTAGTGGAGCAGAGGGAAAGGGGTGAATAAATCACTGCTGCATGGCCCTGTCTCACCTTTTCCCCAGCACTGCCTGCCCTGGAGAGCCAGCAGACAGCAGCAGCAGGCCCCCGCCACTCTCCCCAGAGGAGACCTTAGAGCTGCACTGACCAGTAGAGACTCAGCAAGACAGCTTCAGAGCTGTGCAGCTGCAAGTGAGGAGCTTCATTCTGGGTGTCCAAAGCCTGAATTAGTTATTTATTGCCTGGCTGACACCCCTTACCTTAGTGGATGATGAGGGAAGACCTGTGAGTGCTGTGAAGATCCACCCCTCCCATTACACACGAAACTCAGAACTGGTCAGGCATCCCCTGGTGATGTGGTGAGCAGGGTCTCAGGGCAGCTGTCAGGGGTGCAGGTGAAGAGCACAACTCACACTGCAGCTCAGGCACAGGAGACTGGGAGCTGCCACTCACTCTTCGGGGAAGCAGACCATGACCTCCTTGCACCTGGAGCACTCCAGGCTCCCCTTCAGCCTTCCTCCCAGCAACGTGGCATTAATTCACCAGCTGAGCACCTGGTCTGATGAGCTGTTAAAATGCAAAGCTAAAGGAGAGAGACTGCAGCAGAGTAATATCAGAGACAGTAAAACAGAAAAAATCCGGGATGAAGATGTCTGCTAGAGTTCTCAGACTGGCTTTAGAGGTGAGGAGTGACAAATGGGTGAATTCTCTGGAAAACTGGATTACAGACACTGAATAGGAGGTGATAAAAAGATAATCCCTTCTCCAGTTCCAGTCACACATGTCTTCTGGCTAACCATACTATGAACTCAAACAACCCAATGCTCCCATCTGATAGGATGTAAATGAGTGAGATGTTACCACTCAAATCTAAACGTTTCAGTCCCAAGCAAGAGATAAGACAGAAGGAAAACAGCTTAGCAAACAGTTTGATTTAGGGGAAGAAAAACTTCCAGGCAGCACTTTCCCAGTTTTCATAACAAAACCAGAAAAGATACAACCAGGAAATTCATCACCACTTCACAGTTTATATATGAAAACCACTGCGGTGCCATCATGGTGTGGGTAAGCAAGATGTGAGAAAGAGGGTAAGCGAGACACAACATAGCTTGAGTGAGGCAGAGGAAACATTCTTTACCTGATGAAGTTAATCAAACTCGCAGTAAAGGCTGTGATAAGAAATAATGCTGTTCTCTGTCAGGATACGGACTTATCCTTCAGTCACATAGGATTAAGTCCTCAGGTCTTGAACACCACACAGCAATAGCAGCACTGCATTCCCACTGTGCCAGGGAGCTAGGGCTGGAATCACTGTGGCACCCACAGAGTATCATCACCATGCTACTCTGGGAGCCCTCTGCAGAACACGATGGGCAGTTCCAAACATTTAATGCCGGTGACACTGCGAGGCTTGTGAGTTCACTGCACAGAAGTCGCATGGTGGTGGATACAAATGAGAGAGTACATGGAGCTCTGTAATGATTTATAAAGCAACTATTCAGGCACAAAGCTAGTTGTGTGTTAAAGGTAGTTTTAATTGGAGTTAATGGGAATCATTGACTGTCATTTTGTTTGCGGTGGTTTGTATTATATGTTCAGGAGCCAGAAATTCAGATTCAGTTGCTGAATTCCTCCCTAGAGTGAGAAGACAGATGTGTCTGAACTAAAGGGCAAGCTCAGGTTCATCTCTAACTAATCCTGAAGAAGGCTTCCCCTCCAGCTGACCTTCTCCGTCACTCCTTGTGGCAGGCTGTGAAATAGCAGGACTGCTTCTGCACTTCTGAGACAACAGAACATCCTCATGTTTGGGTTAAGTATGCAAAAAGTCTGTTTCCATAACAGACCCTGACCTCAAACTCAGTGAAGTCCAAGGAGTGGCTTCCATTAACCTACATCTTTACTTTTATTAAAACAAAGGGGCAAAATCTGCCAAGAGCAGAAGTTGAGAATGAAGACCACATTGCTTCTACTTTCCTCATCCCACATAGATCTAATTACCAAGACCAACCTCAACATCCTGGCAGGCGCCCTGTGTCAGGTTACTACGCGAGGATTAGACAGAAAGTAATTGAGACGCATCATCAGTTTCTTGGTTAGTCTCCTTCAAAAACACAGAACCATTACAAGGTGAAGTGCAGCTGAATGAGAATATGCTGTATTTGAACTACCAGCTGTGTGCAGGTGTCAATGTTTTTCTCAGTGCTACCAGCAGATGGTTTTAGAAACTTTCCTGTGATTCAGTTACATCATTCTCAATCCAGTTTTCACTTTTGTTTATAACTTGCTTGTTTTCCCTGCAAGCCATTCTTTAACTGAAAAGTAAAACAGCATATACACAATCAGAATATTTTTGCTTAAGGGAAAGTGAGCAGTACAGTTACTAAGTGCAGCCCTTCCCAAGAGGGTTTGCCCGTGGATAACTATGCCACTTGCAGAACTGAGTGGGCAGCCCAAGTAAAAGTTCTGTTTCAGCACTACAAATAGAACTGTATTTAAGCAACAAAACAAAAAACCACAAAACCAAAAAAGCCCAAACAATCCATAGTCAGACAATATCTGCATTATAATTTCTTGCAGACTTCCCATTACATTTCCCATGTACCGTAATGCTGACATAGAATTGGCACCATGAAAGTAGAAGTATCAGAACATGAGGCTGAAATTTTGATTACATTTAAACCTTTCCTCAGTTTATGAAGATAATTGCATGATTTCTGCTGTACATGCATTGTATGCATATATGTGGTGCATTATGTGTACACATGTGTCCCCAATACTCCAGTAGCCACTGTGTAATAGAATCCAGGAAAATAAGACTCAAAGTTGTTATTCAATTTCTAATGCACCTGGTTCTTGTTATTTCCAAAACTAATTTCTGAAAAATCTGTTTTGCAGAACTTTGTGAACCAAAATACATAAACTCAGTATGGCACATTCTGCTATTTGTCTAAATCCAAGCTTTCATTTGCATATTACAACAGGAACTTTAAACTGTCCTCTTGTAGGGGAAATATTTCCCCAGTAGCTGCAAAGAGATTGGACACTATCATGCACCAAACCTTGGGATCCATCTGAACTGCATCCAGCAGTTGTTAAACGCCTCTAAGAAAGGCAGTTTAACCATATCAGGATTACTCTGTGGATATCTAATCCCTGACAACTACTAGATGGATGTCCCCTACGGCCAGTTACACAGGGGCCATCACTCAGAGGTCTTGATCTCTCTGGCTTCTTTAACACCACCCCATCTAATGGCAAATGAAATGCAAGGCTGGAAGTCAGGATGAACATGAGTTCCTACATCTCACATGTGCAGACTGCCTTCCTGACCCAGGGAAGATAAACTCTCTCTGCTTATATTTGCCACTCTAGCAGCATTTTTGAAAGGGAAAAGAAAACCTGAACTCCATCAAAAAGTTTTTTTGCTAAATCGTGATATAACATGATTTAAGAGCTTTAGCAGGAAGCCTTTATTCAGGCAACAAGGACAGATCTACATGTAGAAAGGACAACTAGGCTCATCAGTGTTTAACTGCAAGTTAAACATGCTTCGTGCTATTGAATCTGCTGCTTAAAAATAGGTGGTACATTATGAAGTGCAGGTACCATTGTACCTTTTCTACAATAAATTTTGTCATTCGAAAAAAATTTGCTGTAACGTATCTGAAACAGCATTAAAACATTTCTGGCTTTTAGTTTTGAGATCTGTATTATGTTCCATTTTGGACTTAGAAAGCAGAATACAATAAAAGATGTGGTAAAATCGCTTTGAAAGAAATAATAGCTCAAATAACATGGAAGGTCATAAAACAGTGACTACAGGAGAAGCTTTTTTTTTTCTCCATTGTGGAACAGTATTCATTGATTCCTGAAACCACAGGCTAATTATGCTCTGAGCGGACAAAGTACTAAGGAGTCTAGTCTGGGCATCAGAGACATTGAGTTCACAATGTACTTTTGTCAAACCCAAGTTACAGCACTCAAGACAAGAGTAGCTTGATGAAATTTGATTGCCAGTACTATTCATAAGGCTAGATGAGGTGACCACTAGTCTATGAGATGCATGGACCTGCATTGCTCTAAGTTAATATTAAGGTTAAGTCATGCAATAATGCAATAACACCAATTAAAAAAAAAAATAAGTCTAGTCTTTGCTAAAGTCAATACTGTTTCATTCTTGTAAAAAATTACATGTGAACTAAGAATCTTCTAAAGTGGCCAACATAGCTTTCATGCTGGTTGGTGACAGTGTGTTTTCATATTATCTCTATTAGTAAGCTATCCCATCTAAATGCTCTGGAATTCAATAGCTTCACTACTGGATAATAGACTAATTCAGAAAAGGAAATAATTTCAATCTACAACTGAGAAAAGCCATTAATTACTGGAAAACATCCAGTCTCCAAACCTGAGGATATCAAATATGGTCTGGCAAGGAGGAGACAATTAGACTGAGGAATTCTACCCAGAGGGAAAACATGCCAGCATTACTTCAGCTAGACTAATGACTTCAACAATAACCACTGAAGTATTTCCAGCTACTGTCAATGCTGTAAGTATTTAACTCCATGGTGAAAATATTTTAACTACTGACAGTTATAGTCTCAGAGTCTGACCCAGCGATTCATTTTGGATAACAAAGCTCACTATAAAAACATATAGGGTTTGGTTCCCCCATGCTTGTCTTCTGATGTGAATTAAAGATAAATATAATAATGCAAGAGGAATTAGAGGTTATAAAACTCGGGAGAAGTTGGGTCTATGGTGCTGCTCAGGCTCAGTTAAAGTGTTGCAGATCTTTGGGCAATCACAGTCATTTTCCCATATAATATCACCCTAGTGGAATTTGCTCATTTGAAATGTATATAGCCTCCCTCCTTTCTGAAGAAAACTCTTCCGAAAAACAGACTGCTCTAAAGGCCAGATTTCTTCTTTCATGTGTCCCCCGAGCCCTACAGCTTTGAAATGATGGAGACCATGGTCTCCTCATGCCAAACGGTCTTGAGAGAAAGAAAGGTCCATAAAGATCTAAGGCATACAATCTGGAAAACTTCAGCTTCCTGTCAAATGGCAGAATGAGTTAAGCCACTACAGTCCCTTAATGCATTTTGAATGTAAGTGGAATATACAGTATCCTAATTCGGTCTAAAGTGACTTTTCCCTGGCTGACTACAACAACAACTCTGCTCTTCCATAGTTATTACATACTAGGTCGAAATGTTCCATTTATTCATAATCACTGTTGTCTACATAACCTTGTCATTTTCCAGTAAAGATGTTTATTCTTGGGTACAGGGGCTGAGGACTTTATTATCCCAAAGATATGAAACATACTTAGCAGGCAAAAATCTAAAATTCTATTAAAAACATATCTACAGTTTGGACAGAAGTAATACTTATAACAGGGACTAATTTTGAAACATGGCACAAGTCAGAACTGAAAACACTTTCAGGTTTGCCTACTATAATACAACATGCCACATAGTGTTATTATGTGCATTTTATGCCTGGGAGTACTGACAGGCAGGAGGCTGTATATATGTTGTATAAACACTGTGTATCTTTTGGCAACAGGAGATATGCCTGTACGCCACACTGGAGGGCAGCCCAGGGGTAGGGCGTACCACAAGCAGCAATGCTATGTTAGTGCTGCTCTCTAGCCAAGCTAATTAGCTCCTTAAACGTGGTCTCTATGAGCCTGGACACTGCACCATACTGCATAGCCACAGTGCTTGCTATTGCTTGACTTGGTTTACCCAGTACTGCACGGTGTCAGCTCAGCAGACACTTCCAAGACAAAGTCCCAATTACAAAACACAGAGAAAACACTGCTGCCACCGATTAAAGAGAGTGGTATAATTTACATACTAAGAAGGCAGAAGCCACAGAATATGAGGATTTTCATAAGGTAGTGAATAAAGGCATGTAAAAAATAACAGATTTCCACAGACTGCCATGCTGGGGATCTGTCAGAGACTGAGGCACTGAAGAAACCTCCACTAGTACTTTAAGTAATAGTCAGCTGCAAAGTTCTCAGCTGGAAATGCTAAAAAGTTGTTTCCCAAGCAAATCACACATACACGAATAAATTAAAAGGAAGCTACTTTTTTTTTTTTTCCTTCAAGTAAACCACTCAAAGTAAGCACCTAAATCTAAGCTCAAGGAAACATAACGACGACAAACAACTTCACTATCAAATAGACTGAGCTCACAGAAGTATTAGGTAGATTTCTACAGCATGTTAAATATCCCTCAAATTAGATCATTTATTAGATATCTGGAAAAGTGCTGCAAGCTTCTTTTTTGAAAGTATTGGACAAGAAACTGGTTTCACAAAAAGCAACAGTGAAGATCGTTACTTTATTTTTAATCCAGGAAAGCTATTACATCATGTATCAAATGTTTTATTCATTAAAGAAGTCATTGCCTTTTGTCCTCTGCACCCATCTCTGGATGTACCAGCACAGGCAGTTCTATAGGATATCCTTAGTTTTGCTCCAAAAGTCCCAGCTCCGTCAAGATACTGAAGATCCCAGAATAGTTTGTTGGAAAAGGTTCTCTGTGCTTGGATTTGTTGCAAACTTCATTTTATAGTAAGCATTAAAGATTTCTTTTGTTTATTCAGTCAAGTGGAGTAGGTTTACATCTCAAATCTAAATACAGACTATGTGCAGAGAAAAGTACTGTTTAAAGACATTTATTCTCAAATGGTCAAGCTGTTAAATATGAAAATACTGGATTAGAGCTTAAATTCCTACTCCAGCTGCCCTTGCTCCAGATCAGGCACTGTAAAGCCAACATTTCAGTGGGTCTCTGGAGGAGATCCTGGAGATCAGGGATAGGAGACAGCTAGAGCCAGGGGAAAGGGCATGTTGGGGATGGGACAGCAGCACGCACTGTCGCAAAAGGGTAATGCCATGCTTTGGAAAGGCTGATATTTTACAGAGGGACGACTACTGTTCAGATGAGGGCTTTACCAGTCCTCAAATCTGCCCAGGAATTTGAGTAAGGAAAGGGCATTCCTTTTCTCTTAACTGGTGACATGCATGTTAAATCTGCCAGAAGCAAGTGGCAGAATCACCCTGTGAGCTAAGGCCCAGGAAAGAAGGAAAAACTGTTTTCAAAGCAGGTCCACTTTTAGGCCATTAAACTGCAAGATAATGATGGGTTTTCTTGAGAAGCAGCGAAATTCTTTAGACCTTCATTTGGTGCCTGTTGTAGCCAAAGGCTGCACTGTTGCATTATTTTATGTTTAAACATATCCTCCTCTGACAAGCCACTGAAGTCTTTAAAGTCTTCTCATCTTTATTACAGAGAGTACTTTGATCTCAATGCCAGAAAAGGTCAACACAAGAACTTCAGAATTAGACTTGTTTACATCCAACATACAATACAAATAAATGAATGTGGCAAGGACATCCCAGGCAGATTAAATGAGGCCAAGTCTTCCTAGTTCTGCTTAAAGTATTTTTGTTTTTGCCAACCATTGTGTGAGTGATGTCATCATCAAATCCAATGAAATTCACTTACTGATGTGCTTTCGTCCTCAAAATGTTTCATCAATCATAGCCCAGAAGGGCTCTGTCATAGGATAATTGCAACTTGGCATACCAACAAAGAGCATCCAAATGTCCTTAGCTTCCTTATCTATACAATGGGCAGGGATGACAGCCATTTTATTAGCTGATATATTGTTACCCCCATCAGATAAAATAGTGTTTTTTCTTGCTTTGATGTTTTCTGTCACCATAGCAGAGCTGTTATTTTCAACTGCATCTTTAAAGAAACGACTGCAGTGGCAGTTTATGTTCCTTCACAGTAACACTGCCTACAAACATCTCACAGAGGCAAGGGGTGTACTAATTGCACTTTATCAGAAAGAGATGGGAAGAGCAAGCAAAATTTCTGCCGCAGTTATTTCTAGTCAGACATAATTGTAGTCATCTCGCTTTTCTTCCTCAAGGAAACAAATGTAGACAAGACCACCAGAGAGTGAATTCCCATTGAATGGATAGCCAATCAAGAAGCCACCCAAAAATGACTTCAATCATCCCTGTTCTCCCATCTCCACATACAGAATTATTAATTTAAAGAATATTTAGTGGATTAAAATAACATTAAAATAACAGAAGCTTATATTTAACATTTCTCCACAATAACTACAACTGTTACAGCACTCAGAAATATGTATCTTACTTCCACATGCTTGGTTAGATCATGCAGACTTTGAAGGCTAACAAAAAATCTGTCATGCAGAGCAATATGCAAACCCATTTAATTTTCTATTTAAATCCTTCCTGACAGAGCGGACTTTTCTTGAATTTCAAAACAGCAAGCCTGTTAACCAAACTCCAAAGGTAGAAAAATCTCCTTGTCGACACCAGGCTTATCTCACTGTACTATCACTTGGGCAATAATTATAAGAAGTGCTGTAGACACAATTTAATAATTCAACATTTGCCAGCTGCTTCTGAAGACTTCCCATCTATACTAAGCACAGGGAAGGGCTGTAGACTTTCCAATGGACTGTATGACAAATACCTTCCACGTCTTTTATGTCAGCAGTGCTCAAACACACCAAGTTCTGCTGTGGGATGTTGTTGGCATGATAATGGGAACAGCACAATTAGAAGTCATGAGCACAGCAGAAAATCTCATCTTTGGTGGCTACTCAACAAGAGGTTGCCCCAGTAGCCAACGGCAAAGCAGGCAAGTGTAAACTGGCAAATACAGACATCTCTGTTAACCTTCATAGTTCTACACATACAATATGTCTCCTGAGAGTCAAAAGGCATTTTCACTGGTGCCGAATCCAACAGCCCTGACATAATGACATACACAACCCTCCCCTCCCCCCCAGTAATTCCCAGATACAAAAGGTGGGTTCTGCCACATTTTTTACAGGTCTGTGTTGCTCTTTCTCCTCCTGGAAGGCAGACCCTGGTCCTTCCTTTGCACAGTAGTCTCCCTTCCTGATTTTCCACTTCTATCCATGCTCCTGACAACACCTCCACAACTGGAGGTTGTGAGCTGCATGCACTCTTGGAGATATGACCTTGAGAAACTTACAGGTTTCATTTTCATTTATTGGCTTTGCTATAGTCTCTGGGTGGAAGTCTGGGAAATCACTTAACGTGCCTTTGTCTCTGTTGCCTATCTACAAAATCCTTTCTTCTACCTTGTCTGTTTTAAGTGAAACAGACCCAAACTCCTAAAGGTCACATGTGCTTCAATAACAGTATGAACTCATCTGGCACCTTGATCTTGTTTAGGTAAGCACAAACCAAATACCGAATCCTAAGAAATGAAACAAACTGAAACTTCCTTTCAAGCACTACTCTCCAAACGTTTTTACTTTGTGTGAAGGATGGTGCAAGAATAAGTTGCATAGTTAGAAAGGTACCTTTTTTCCCTGCTAACAAGCAGAGCTAAAAAGGAAATCCTGTCATGGAGTCAAGTGGTTAGGAGATTTAACCTTGAATACCCTTTCAATATTGCAGGGATGTTACACATTGCACAAACCAGATTTTACCTGTGCTACCATTCCCACTGCTGAGCAACAGAGATGGTCTGGAGACACACAGGGAAGGTACTCCAGTGCAGTCAACGGATGCCTTCCTTGCAGTAAGCAAGCAGACCAAACCCTTCCCTAAAGCAGAGTTTCTTCTCCTACGGAAAAACATTTCTAGCATAGAATTTAAGAGGAAAATTGTGTCCAAAAAAAAAAAAAAAGGGTTGTGATAGTCTATTTTGAGCAGAATTGCTTGTTATTTTTAAGCATCAGTGGGTATCTCAAGGCTACAGTGCTCAGTGCTTTAGAAATGCCTTCAGTGTACAAAGCGAATACTTTTAAAATATTTTTTTTTTTTTACTTAAAGCTTTAACTCCTGAAGTCTCATTAACAACTCTAATACTCAAAGCTCACACAAGACAAAACAAAACTAAAGTATCAAACTCCCAGAAACAGAAAACATCTTTAAATAAAAGAAAATATTTTCATGTTTCTAGTTTCCTGATTTGTAGGATACACACATATATGAGATCTGATGCACAGCTATATGAACTGGCAACAAAGCTTCAGCAAATCCAGTAGTTCTATAACTTCTCTCATAAAATTATTTAGTTTTCCTATTTTGCATACGCACTTCAGGTATACCACATATCAGACCTCTAGAAAATTAATAAAATATTCAGAATTACACAATTGTACTACCTCATTTTGTTGACACATTTTAAAAATCCTCCTCACAAGTATTTAACAGATGATAAACAGATGATAACAATAGAGAGAATAGACTAACAAATAGTTACTGGGAAAGTCAAGGGCAGCAAATTACTCATTTCATTATCTATACAGGTTCCTTCAAACAACAGCTACTTCCACACTTCAGACTCACAGATCTGACTAACACCTATTGACAGACTTAACTCATGCCTGCCTACTTGCTTCACAGAGAAAGTAACTATGTAAGGGTCCCACCTTGCCATCTACAGTTAAAAACATGGAAGCATTTACCCTTACCTGCATTTTTTTCCCTTCTGCTGCTCATTGCCATGATGTCTGCCTACATCCTGAAGCAGACTGTCAGTAAAAATCTCAGGGCTGTTTCCACTTCCTTCCCTTTTAATAGCTAGTTCAAGAAAGAGGTAGTAAATTGGCATCTGGAGTATTGGGGCCCAGGAAACTACTCAGCTGCAATTAAAATCTGGTGTGTGTCAGGTGCAATGAGTTCTGGGAAAAAATCAGAAACTTCCACAAACGAACTGCAACTGCCAGAAATACAGCATGGTGATGAAAGGGGCTCTTCAATGAACAGTGCTCCTTGGTCACTTATAAAGGATTACTCAATTATCTAATAATTAAACCTTTAGATAATGAAATAATTTTTAAAAGCAGGAGGGGAAAAACCAGCAACAAGGACTTTGCTTGAGCAGATGTAAAGCTGACGCATCTGCTTCCCTCTATACTAGCAAATTGGCTCTTTCAATATGTTTCATTTTTTCTCCTGCCAATTGCTGATCTCTTGTCAATTTACGCTCAAACTTGGAAGAAAATTAAATGGTTTGATGACATATTAGTTTCTGTATTTTATCTTTGAAATGCAAAATATATATTTCAATGATCTTAGAAATGTTTCACATCTTTGAAATCTTCGCAATTGTAAGATGTTGGGCTTGATCCTCATCTGGAACAGAAGGGCATAACTCCATCTAACTGAATTAAGCTAGGCCGTTTATCACAGCTGGTGATCTTGTCCATAGTTTTTCCACAGATTAACACAGAATATGTCACATACTTATTTAGAATTATGCAGTTTAAAAGAGGGTGGATTCCCTATATGCTTTAGACATGCTTGAAAATACCTATGCTAGATGATTGCCTAAAAATGCTTCCTAATAGCCTTAAATACTCATAATGAAACTACAGAACTGTCATCACAGCAAATCACACAAGGAAAGAAAAATGATAGCCGCATTAACTACATCAGCCACCTGCTCTATAAAGGTTATTAAAATGATGGAAACAGTATGTTGGCTATACCATACATGCAGGCTAAAACCACCAGCAGGTCCTGTATCCCATGCTACAAGCTGTAATTTATATGGCTATAATTTATACTATACTGCAATTTATACAACATTTATCAAAATGCCGTCTGGGAAAGACTGGCTACTGACTGGGGTACTCTAATTCCTTGCTCTGTGGCTACTTACTTCTTTAATTACGACTTGACAAAGGAATTTGGCACCAAAAGCAGGACTTTGACAAACGCCTGTGTTGTACTCCTTGATATGCTTGGGACTGCCTTGACCCTGCCAGCAATAAGCAACTCAGTCTCTACTTTTTAGCGATGCCTCAATTTCACTGGGAACTCTTTGCCAAGAGGGTGGGGTCCTGTGAACATAATATGTGTAACATACCTATGGGAACCTGTGCTATGCTCAGCATGGCTGAAGCCACTTTTATTCAAATAGAGGAAGAGGAAAAGGAGAAAGAGCAGGAGAGGTAGTGGCAATGTCCTCTTCATCAGCAGTGTTTTAGCATGCAGGAATTAAAAGGCAGTTATAAACAAATCTGCTTTCCTCTGGTCCTGAAAAGCACCCTAATCACCCAGCTGTAGGCAGCACCTGAGCAGAAATGCACCCCATCCCTCTTACTGAAGCTACTCCAGTTGGCAAAACCAATTCAATCACCCTGAGCCCATCAGCACATCTCTCCAGCTGGGCAGGTAGAGTCTTCATGCGGGAGTCCTGATTTCAGGTTCCTGCCCTAGGGATGCCTAAAGCATTTTATCCAAGAACTGTTTAAAGTAAAATAATCTGTCATATAAATGAATAGAAAGAGGCTCATTTTCAGAGCCACTGCCACTATGGATGGGCAATATAGATGAAACTGCTTACATTTAGACATTCTTGACTGAAAACAATGGCTTCCCTTTCTTTATGCTAAGTTTACCCATCTGTAAAGCAGACACATTACAGTTTACCTAACTCAGAGAAATGGGATAATACAACTTTGGCAAAAGAAAGGCTCCATCACATTGCTTTACTAGACATAAAAAGGTAATATAAATATATGATTTTAAATCAGCATTAGGATAGTGCAGACTCCAGGACATTTCTGATATTGCTTTTGCTGGATAATGTAATTCATTTTCTAACAGGTCTCTTGCCGTGCTTGATATTCCACAAAGCCAGCCTGTGTTACAAGATGTACATAGCTAATCTGCTGAGAAAAGAAATCATAAACAACACTTCATCCTGCATTATTTTATTCATGAGAGCATTATTCCAATCAGTGCAATCTTGAAGTATGGGTTGGATCCTGCGATCATATAGCCATGCTGACATACCCCAAGTTAGTCTGCTTTAAACATTCTTTAGTTCCAGAGGAGGAAGGTGGTGCAAAATATTTAAGGCTATCATATCTGGTTTAAAACTTCCTTATGTTTTTTCCCCCCCTTTTTTTCTTCTTCTTTTGTTTTTGCATTGTTTTGTAAGGAAAAATCTCATTCCATTATTACCCATACTTTCCTAAGTAAGTAGTCAGAGCAGGGTATTAACTACATTGGCAGTTAGTTTCCAGGATGGAATTGACAACAGCTGCCACTCCGATTGTCCCCAGCACAGGAAGTTTGGCTTTCGGGAGTTCCCAGAGCAGGCACTCAGCACAGCAAGAAACAGGAATCTCTTGAACAAGATTATGTTGGGGGTTTTTTTTCCAGGAGCTGGACTGAAATTTTTGTAATACGTACAAAGTGTCCACACATTCCTTACAAGTCAGCCATCACATGCTTTCAGTAGCATTGTTTTCACAGGATAACCTTCAGTTATATACAAAATGAAACCTGTTATCTCTTTCATGAATGCGTTTTAAAGTCCAAGGATAAGCATGGGTAAATGACACAAAGAAGACTGAAGATTTGCAGAGGAGTGACAAGAGCTAGCAGAAAGGAAAACTAGTTTCTTTAGACGTGGCTTCTCAGTGGTCATCTCCCAGAACAATTTAACTGTATATATCCACACTTATGCAGTATATATAAATTAGTACTGAAACTTCATTAGACACCATCCCTAGAAATTATTTTAGAGAGGTGGATCCCAAGGTCTTGCAGACATTGACCAGAAGATCTTGCTAGATCAGATGCTGAGAGCTGTCTCCCATGACAGTCCTGGATACTAAGCCACTGTTAAACGTCTGTCTTGTCACAGATTTGTTCTGTATGTGCTTGAAACTGAACCATGTCACATAGTTGGCAGCAAATGTAATCCCTCCACAAAGAGGATTTGATCCGTGGTGTGATCCTGCAGTTCTCAGGCAAGAATAGCTCTCAGTAAACCAACTGCGAGGTCTGTCCATGTATTTCCATTCTGAGTAAGGGACAAGCCACAAATGTGTGGTTACAAGGGCAAAAGCTCCTGTCCCTAGTAATCCATATAGCCCAGATGGCATGAGAAGAGATGGGCTATGGATACAAGCTGCGCAGTTCACAAACATGATGCCTACATCTGAATTCATACAGAGAAACTGGGTTACTTTTAAAATTGTTTTCCAAAGCCCCAAGTGACATGCAATACAAACAGCAGTACAAGAATTGCTATGAAAGAGACCAAGCCATGGCTCCTGGTTTGAACAGCACCAGACAAAATCACTGAACAAGTAACAGCATAGGGATCCTCCCCTAGAGCTGACAGCTGTCAAATTGACTCCCAGTTTTGAGACTCTCTTTGACTTTCCCTGCACCTTTCTTCTGTTCAGATGATCATCATGCCAGTCCTCCACCCCCTCCCAACAGCCATGCCATGCCTTTCTGTCCTTTCTCTCTAACTGTATCGCCTAGATTATAGCTAATCCCATCTCTCTGCCACACCTTGTGCTCTGGAGGTACTCCTCACATGTGACACCCCATTGCTGAAGGGTATGCATTTGGGATATTTTGCCCCCTTTGCCTTAAATCCCTGGGTGTGAATCTCAGCAATTGCTGAAAGTATTCCAAGAAGAAGGGGAAGAGAAGGAGAGCAAACCTGCAGTTATCTCTTGTACAATTGTTCTCAATTTCTTCTAAATATTATGAGTGTAAAAATCATCCGGAACAACAGGGGAACCATGACCAATAAATAGTTTGTATTTTCAAAGAACAGATCATGCCAGATAAATGTAATTGCTTCTTCACCATTTTCTGGATTAGTGTACGGAAGGAACAGAGTGGCTGCAATATATCTGGGCTGTAGTATAGCATTTGATACAGTGGCTCACAAAATCTTATTAGAAAAATAATTTATAATGTCTTGGATAAGAGTGCTGTCATGTGGATTGAAAACTGGCTGAAGGAATGTAAACAAAGGATAATGAGTCATGACAAACAGCACTGCACTGAGCTGTGAAGAGGCATCCAGTTGTGTTGCCACAGGAGCTGGTGTTAAGCCCAGTTTTATTTTACATATTTATTAATGCTCTGGAAAAAGAGATGAACAGCCTGAGAATTAAATTCACAGATGATACTAAATTACTAGGTGTTGTTAACACCAATTGGGACAGAGATACTATATAGAGGGAAAGCAGAGAGGATGGGAATGGGAAGAGTCAGTGACCAGATTTACCTATACAAATATGTGAGGGAGACTTTTATGTCCCAGCTGATAATAACAGGAGCCCAATGACACACCAGCCCAAAGCAGTTTACATCTGGTCTGTCAAAGGCTGGAGCAGAGAAATAACAACAAAACCAGCTAGGAGATAATTATTAACTACAATATTTCCCCAAAAGATCCCAGAAAAGGCTTCAGTCTCAATTTCTAGTCTCAATAAGTTTTAATGTTTGAGATTTTCTAAGATTTTACCTGGTTGCAAGCTATAAAGTAGCATATAGCAGTGTAATACAGAGTCATCTGTCTTCACATCGCTATATTACATCCCTTTTCTGAGGAGAAATCGGTGGTAAAAATCTCACCATTTTCTTTGTATACCTTGTTTACTTATACCATTAAGAGAATAGAAGCAGTAAAAACTGACACAGAGATAATAAGCTCTTTCAGGATTTTCACTCTCCACAAGAACTCAACCGCCTGAATTGAATCTGCTTAGAGATATTAAAGCAAAGATAAATTCTCTACCTATTTGCAGCAGCTGCCTAATAGATCCCACATTAAAGAAGGAAAAAAATAAGATCTTTTTCAAGCACTATGCTCTATGTGCTATAGAAAAACCCGTGAAAATATTCCGTTGTCCTAATACATTTTAGTGAAACTATATGCAGAGTGCTTAACTACAGTATGTTTTATTTATTTCTTATTCATTTATGGAGTACATTAGTATGATGAACTGGATATGAACCTAAACTATATAAATTAAGTTTTTGGATCTTTTATACAGATTAAAGGAATTCACATTGTTTCAATGCCTTTTAAATGTACGTAGACAGTATGGTCTATATACCTGTGTGTATTTATAAAGAATCTTTCCCTACTGATTTATAGCCCAAGAAATAGAAAAATCTAAATAGACTGTAGGTCTAACGAGACTCTTCAGTTCAAATAAAATTTTGCCTCTGAAGATAACATTAAATTAGTTAAAAAGAAGCCAACCAAAATAGATAAGAACATCTCATATAAAAATGCTTCTTAATAATTGCAGCAAACAAAATGTTACACAAGACCAATAACTGTTGAAACCTGGCTTCCTACCGTTTTATGTCATGAATTTGCTTGACTTTGGTGGCTAGGGAAATGCAAGCTCAAGGTCAATTTTTTTCATGGCTCAATCCAAAGTAAAATTACCCTTCCATGTGAATTCTTCAGTATGTGTGAGTTAACAGTGTAACTTTTCACATGAAATTATTTACGCAAAACATTCAAATTTTTAAAAAACTTTGTTCTTTTTACAATAGTTGGTGGAAGACAAGCGAGTTCAAAAGTTACTGAGGATGATCACGCTTCAATGTCACTCCCACAGAAAACCTTAACACATCAGCTAAAATAAAGTCACCCATTAAAGTTTTCATTATTCTCTACTTTCCTTCCTGGCTGGTAAAGATTGATATGGAAAGCTGGAGAAAAATCAACCTGTGAGGGCGTAAATAATTCACACTGAGGTGCCTTCAGGTTGCTTCAAGTTATGACAGAGGACAACGTCAGCAAAGGAGTGAAAACCATGTCTGGCTCCAAGTACAAATCCTGAATGCTTGAAGATCTGATTTCAGACACTTAGCATGGTACAGAGCAGAGTCCTTCAATGACTGCTGTGAGAGATGAAATGAATCAGCCTTTTGAAATATCTATCACTGCCAGCGGCCACTATTTTTTCATATAAGTATCCCCAAAGAGAATACTAAGGGAGCAGGGTTAAAAATTTCCAGGAGGAGTTTACTTGCAGTAGTATCCAAGTAAATGTAAATTTTGGTTTAGTACAATGCTATTACTTGCATGACATAAAACAGTAGTGTGTGGATGCTTTATTTTTAAGGGAATGTTACATCTCATAAAATTCTTAGGACTGGCAAGGGAAAAATCCCTGGGCCTGAATCTCAATTGATGAAAACTGGTGTGGTTACTTTGAATTTAGAGAATGCCTTTCAAAGGTGATAAAAAGTAATTTCAATGGGTTCTATTATATTACAATTTTCTCTTTTGTCTCAAGAATTGAACATATCTTTTCTGTGGAAGATTTGCAGGGACTTTTCCTTCCACTGATTTTATACAGAAGTTAAACCCAAATTTGCTTTGATAAGTTATGTTGAGCTTGTTTCTGTCAGCCATCCAGCAGCATCTTTATGTCTGCACAGCATGGTGATTATCTCACAAGTTCACACTACTTTAATTCTGAACCATCGTATTTTCCATAGAGGCAACATCCTCAGTGCTAGTCTGAATGCTCTGAATGTTAAGTGTCTGGCTCTGGCTGGATTCTTTACATCTTCTGTCCATGAACATGTAGCACATGGCCCTTGATTACTACTTCTAAATTGATCTGTGTCTGCTATGAAAATATATTGCTTCATAAAAGTATTTCAGACTATCAGCTTCGAAATTAATGATTTTTCTCTCAATCTCTGACTTTGAGAGCTTACGGTACAGAATCATGCAGTCCAGCTACATGAATCAAATTGAAATCCATCCATCTGCAATTCAGATCCAAATTCTTTCAGTGCTGTTGGCTCATCTCTAGGTAAAGAGCAGCTGTTGTCCTGTTAAAGTGACTGTAAATAATTCTGACTTCAAGCTTGAAGAGTGAAATTCACCCTGCTTCACTAGGGACCACTTAATCCCCAGAATGTTCCTAGGTTTGGTCTTCAGCTGGTGGGAGCTGCATAACTCTGCCGTAATTGATAGAGCTGCGCTGCTTTACACGGGGTGAAGACCCGGCACTGGCAGAGCCTGCGGGCAGAAGCGGGGTGCTCCCTGCTAGGTCTGCAGCCAACAGGGCAGCATGCACTCGCGGAGCGTTGAGGGACGCAGAGTCACTATCCTGAGCCAGAAACCCTGGCTTGCCACGCTAATAGCACAGGGCACCTGCACTCATACTCCAGGTGAGGAGGTGAAAAAGGGTAGGGTTTCTTTCTCGTGCTGAGACCATCTCTCATTTTTCATGCCGAATGAGTCTGTTACTGTGCTTTTTTGAGGGTTACAGACATTCTGTAACACAAACAGTACCAAACCAGAGAAAGACTTGTTTACAGTAGGGATTCAATAAAGTGTCTAAAGGAAGAATTTTCCCATGAAAAGAGATGGCCCCTAACCAAGAAGGAAGGTACTTGTTGTTAAAGGAAATGTATCAGAATAGCAGATGAATCATGATGTGGTAGTACTATTTGAAAAGATGTTTTGAATGGAGCTGTCAGCAAGTATTTTAATAGCAAGTCTTCAATTTCTGCTTTATAGTGTTTTTAACCACTAAGAAGAAAACATAAGTAACAAGAAGGGATTTAGGAATTGTTTAGTGTTTGGCTGTTCAAAGAAAGAAAAAGAGCCCTCCACATGCATTGCAGCTAATGAAAATTGCCATTATGGGTTTTTTTACCTCCATTTGCGGATGTTAAACACTGTAATAATGCAAAGTCCTTATGATTTTCTAAATCTTCTCAATAAGGAGGATATTATCTACTTATTTAATTACCGAATCTCCGACAGCAAGGAGCTGCTGCCACCAGCAGCTCCAGCTCATTCACATAGTTCCCCTCCTTAATTAAAGGGTCTTTGCAGTTAAAAATAAAGTAATAAATCAATCAAAAGCACAAAATACCAACAGGTTATAGGGAAAAAAAAGCACTTCAGGGACAGATTTTCAATTGCTGAGCACCCACAACTGGGATTATTCTTCTGAAAAAACTCAATCCTCCTTTAGGCACCTAGGATAGAGCCAGACAGTTCAAAAGTGCTCAACAAATATTTCTTTAGAAAATCCACCCCTAACTGTGGCTTTGTGTCCTACAGCCATTGTGGCTTGCAAGTGTCAATCACAAGTCACCTCCCTGTCGGAGGAAAGTCATCAGCATCACCCCTTCTGCAGGAAGCTATAACAAAATACATTATTGTACTCATCCGTGCTCTTGCCATTGCCTACTGCAACAAGAACAGAGGCAGCAGGTGTATCAAGAGACTATTTTTACCACACTGCCAGTGCAAGCAGCAATAGCCCTACATTTGAATTTCTGCTGTAGCGCTCAAAACCAGGTGTCCCTATTGCAGCACAGACCTCTTAATAGTTTGAATATCAAGCTTGGACTTGAACGCTGCTGTCTGCATGGCATTGCTTGAGGGTAATGTGTTGTTGCCAGGTTAGAAGTTTTCTGAATGTTCATCAGTCTCAGGCCAAAACTTGAGTAATAATTCAAGAGCACTTTACAGCTAATAAAAGCTGCAATAGCTTTCTCTGAGAACAGCCCAGAAGCCTTTAAGCACACCCCCCCTCCAACAAGAAGCATTTGGTGGTATTAGCATACTACCTGTTTATTCAAGAGGATGTACAAAAAGTTCAGTTAACAGTTCTTTTCTCTGCAGCTGTGTAAATATTATCCCAGCCTCTCCTTAGGCATCCATCTAAGCCTCAGACCTCATGTGCAAAATGATACAAACAGAGCTCCACGTTCTGTAGCTCACTAGTGTGTCCTGACACACCTAGGACTGAATATCTAGTTTCTCCTGAGAGCAGTGATGCTGTATGATGCACCGCTGAAGTGACCTCACTTTTTGAAAGACAGCTTTACTAAGCATTTCCTAGGTTGGAGCTAAGTATGATGAAAGCTTTGTGGAATCAACGTAGCAAGATTTGCACGAGAACTCTAAAAAACCGGCCTAATTGCAGCTCTGCATCATTTACAGCTGTTACCCTGCATAGTTTCTATTTTGACTGGCCCAGCTTGTAACAGAGAGATAGAATCAGTTAACCATAAACACGAACAATGCTGCTATGTCGCTTGTACAGCCCTACCCATCTGGACATTAGGTCTGGGAACAGAGGGTCTAGTCTCTAGGTAACCATTAATGTTAAACAATAGTAGTGAAGGGGATTTTTAATAGAAATAG
>Ga0065711_1034064_pt1 | contig 24359 bp, 10 predicted proteins | sample Hoacrofraction12_FD_59098 | JGI IMG/M metagenome (GOLD analysis project Ga0065711, IMG submission 59098) | Hoatzin crop microbial communities from Cojedes, Venezuela - Epithelial fraction 12 v2 (version 2) | ecosystem: Host-associated > Birds > Digestive system > Esophagus > Crop | place...
AGACTCCACAACCTCCCTGGGCAGCCTGTTCCAGGGCTCCGTCACCCTCAGAGGGAAGAAGTTCTTCCTCGTGTTCAGCTGGAACTTCCTCTGCTTCAGTTTGTGCCCACTGCCCCTTGTCCTGTCGCTGGGCACCACTGGAAAGAGTCTGGCCCCATCCTCCTTACACCCATCCTTCAGATATTTATAAGCATTTCTAAGTTCCCCTCTCAGCCTTCTCTTCTCCAGGCTGAACAAGCCCAGCTCCCTCAGCCTTTCCTCACAGGAGAGATGCTCCAGTCCCTTGTCATCCTTGTAGCCCTCTGCTGGACTCTCTCCAGTAGCTCCTCATCTTTCTGGAACTGGGCAGGCCAGAACTGGACAGAGTACTCCAGATGAGGCCTCACCAGGGCAGTGTAGAGGGGAAGGAGAACCTCCCTCGCCCTGCTGGCCACACTCCGCTTAATGCATCCCAGGACAGCACTGGCCTTCTTGGCGACCAGGGCACACTGCTGGCTCATGGTCAATTTGTCATCCACCAGCACACCCAGGATTGCCAGCAAGCTAGCCACCGACATTGGAAGGGACGAAAGACAGACTTCTCAACACCCAAAGCACAAGCAACAACTGTTTGAAGTCCTCTGAGAAAGCAGCAGGCTACTAGAGCTGCTAGAATCAGTTGCTGCAGGAAGACTTGATTCAAGCATTTGGGCACACTAACAAACATTCATGTGAGTGAGCACAGATTGTCCACAAATTTTTTGTGCTTGGGCACTATGGTACCTCCTAGAAACTATCTCCTCTTCTAAAGAGCAGATATATCTGGTCACCTATTTGTTGTCTCTGCCAATGGCTGGCTGCAAATTCTGGTTTACTGGAGAATTTGTCTTGTTTTCATTGACCGTAGGAGGTGGGAAAAGGACATGGGCATGAACTGAAACGGAATTTCTGTTTTAAATAACCAGTTCAGTAACAGAGTAACAGATCTGCTGATGATGCCACAGCCATCTAAGTGCATGCCACTACGCAACAGCATAGCTAGTCTCTGTGCTCTTCATTTTCATGCCACTGCAGTGGTTAAGAGTGAGAAATTTTATTGAAGAGCCACTGGGGACAGGTGGGTGGAAAAATGATATATGTACCAACTGAGATAAAAACTAACCTCCTCTAGCATGTCAAGTTCTTCCCTTCAGGGGATCAGCATGGAAAAGACAGTTGATTTGACACTGAATAAATAGTGAAGATATGAGATATTCTGTGAGGTCTTTTGAACATATTCCAAGAAGCTTCTCCATCCAGGGGGTCTATGCTGGAAACAAGCGTCAGCTTGATATAAATTACTTCAAATGGACAAATCTCAGCATGCCTGTCTAACCGTCTTAAAAATACAATCCAGGCAGTTCTGACCTGCTGGCCTTGTTAAGGACATGAACGACAAGCGTTTATGAGCTGGCAAGCAAACAGACATGCCTTTAAATACTTCAGCGCACTACAAAGTGACTTCTTGAAAATCTGGGAAACCTTCCACTTAATTTACTATGTGCTGCTCATGGCATGACCTCCTTACGGATGTAACATCTTTGTAACAAGCACAATTGTATAGTTCTGCTAGATATGGGGATGAATTCTTCCAGGCTTTGCAGAATTCCAGAAACTGCTTTGCTGGACTCCTCAGAGTGCAAGACTTGCCAGAGATCCCAGGCTGGAGCTCCCTAAATGGTACCTTCGAGCCATGAATTTGCCCCAAGTTGTACAGACTTTCCCAAATTATGTATCATTTCCCTCAGTCCTCAGGGGGGACTCTTCAGGGTTGCACTCGTTCATCTCAAACTACAAAGCACAATATATAAAATCTTTCAAATGGTCCAATTTACTCAAAGTAAATCAAGCTGAAGTGGGAGTATTTTTCACAGTAGGAGAAATCTCTAGGTGGGTTTTACAAGCAAGTCTGGGAAAAACACCAGCTGTTTGTTCTTCCCACAAGCTTTTAAGTCATTCACAGATTAATACTGCATATACTTTCCTAGACAAAACAGCATTTGCAAAGGGTTTCCAACAGATCTTTGGTGGTCACATATAAATCACCCTCTCTGAGAGGTTTTTTCTTTCTTCAAGTCCTCTGTTTTCATGAAGAATTCCTTAACATACAGATTTTACAGAGATTCTAGAACAGAGCAGTCTACTAAATAATATGTGCAGTCCCTGAGAGTCCAGCTGAGGTCATCAGGTCTTACTTTATTAACAAATTACTTAGTCAAATCCCACAAGGTTTTGTAAAGGAGCAACACAACTTTGCAGTTAAGATACAGCTCCTTTATTTGAAGGAATTCCATATTTTTTCTGCTCTAGTTCCCTACCAATAGAAACATCCACCTTTTTCTGACAGTCTCTATTTTTGTCATTAAAAATAGGTTGACCAGTACTTTGTCCAAAACAATCTCAAGTGTTTGGCAATAAAAGGGGTACTTAATTTTTTCCACAACGAAGATTTTATTGGAATTTGCTTTGAAAACACACATTTTTGATTGGGGACCAGACATCAGTGTGGTCAACTGTTTTTTGTTGTATAACCAAAAAGTTCAAAAACATACAAGAGAAAATGGATTTATAAAATGATACCACTACTGTGATGTTTAGTCCACAACATCAGATTAAAATGTTAAGGATTAAAGTGATTACCACCGAAGAAAGTCTTAGGGGTGAGAAGTGTTCAAACTGGCAGAGCATCAGATGTGTCCTGGAGTCAACTGTGCTACATAATAACAGAAATGTGCCAGAACAAGAATTAATTTAAAATCACAAGCATACAATTACAGACAGGACAAAAAGTAAATAAATTTATCAAAGGAAAAGTAAACCAGTTATTGGAAAAATGATCTAAATATACTATGTATTTGCAAATGATTTATGTGGTCACAAAATGGAAGATTTTCACTCTGGAAAAAGTCATCTGTAACTTGACTAAGTCCATTTCATAAAAGGGGAGAGAAGTACCTGGGATTGTTAACAAAAGACCCCACATAAAACTGGTAGGAACTGCACCATAAGAATAGTCTCAGCTGTAAACAGTTCAGCTGGTTCAGCTATAAGGAACCAAGAGGGCATCATCTGAAAGGGTTACTTCTACAACAGACAAAAGACCTGTCAGACAAATTATTAAAACTTTGGTGTGTTTCTCCACATATTTTGAAATGAAAGAACTCGGAAAGAAAACAAATCTCCCGCATTAGTGAATACAGCATCCTGCTGAAAGGGAACACTACTCTCACTTTACTACCATCTCACTTGCCAAACAGAGATTTCCTGTTCAGAAGGTGGACAATGGAATCACATTGTGTTTGTTAAGAGATTCTGTTCCTCAGTGCAAGATCCCTTGTACCCTGAGCTTCTGTGACTTTTAAGCACATTTCTAACAATAATATTTTGCAAAAGCTCTTTGTCAATGTTTTAAACAGGAGCTCACTGTTTCAAAATAGAGATGAATAACAAGGAAAGATCCTTCCCACAGAAAAGACTGTTGCTGTGTCCCATAACACAGCCAGTCTGGAATGAGACTGGTAGAGCTGTAAGCACTGCACCAAGAGTGAAAGGATCTTCTCATCATTTAGATGAGCCGAGCAGATACAATATAAAAACTAACGTGGACATCCTATCAGGACTGTTACTCACAAGGTACAGACAAAGTCACCCTGATTAGCTGAGTCCTGGTCGTGAACTCTAGGTATACTTCCAGTTCACTCTGTTGTTAAACCAAACACAGGCTGTCTAGACCACGTATCATTTCTATCTGAAATGCATTATAAAATTTGAGAATAATTTCTTAACTCTCCGCAACTATGTGGAGATGCACCTTTTATGCAATGTATAACCAGCTTTTCCATGTTCCTGGAATTACACAAAAGAAGTTGGACAAGGCCCAAAGACTGTACATTCTCCGTAACATGCAGATGCTTATACCTGGTATTTGTTTCATACTGCATGTAAATGAAGCCAGAAGCCCTGGTGGGTTACTACATTTCTGGCCTCAGGTCAGTCAAATATTTTTCCTTGCTGCTCAGAGTTTTCAGATGCAAGGATACAGTTACCATAGCGTGATATCTAAAACCTGTCTTAATAACTTCTCTGGTATAGAATATAAACCTCAGCTCCAAACTGATTATCTCAACCAATGACAATCCTACCCACTGCCCCAATACTGTGAGGCACGGAATCTGCCGCCCATGAGAACATGCTTAATTTTAAGCACTTAGCCAGTGTGTGCAGAGCTGTGTGCAGTCTGGCTCCTTTCTTGAATCAAGTTCCTACCTTTGACCACTCTGATGCTTCCCAGATAGAAAGGCAGTCCCGTCCTTCACAGCTTTGTACTGTTGTTGGTTTGTTGCCAAGGCAGTAGAGATCTCTTGTGTTAACGTAGGTGCCATTTTGCAACTGATAAACACAAGTCACTTCCCGGTGCTGGACACCTTTCTCACAAGTAGCAGAGCAGGGACTCCAATGGCCAGTCACCCACCTGGGAAGGAGCCAGAGAAGGAACATCAAAAAACTGGTGGGATAAAGCATTAAGCTTCACTTAAAAACAGTGAGAAATGGGCGACTCTTCCTAGATTTGTGGATTCTTCAATGGTGGTGTATTGCCGTCACACTGAGATCACCTGATCACCTTTGGGAGCTGAAATGTGTAAAGCAGAAAAGTGTCGGTATACAAGTGAATATCCACCTGTCTCCAAGCTAGACAGAAACACAAACTCTGCATGGCTCTCTCTAACCCCCAGTCTCTACCATGTGGCTGCATTTTTTGCCCAGATAAAGACAGACTTCTCTGCAGGACCATCCTATCCCACAAACGTTGCTGCCTTTGGAGGTACCTGGGAAAACCACTGCTACATCTGCCTGCACATCTTCACTGTGCAGTGGAGCTGTGCAGAGAACCTATACTTACACTGTGTACAAAGTGGGATGGTGCTACGGCCAGACAACTAGCTCAACGCGTCTCTCCCACACCCAGGACCAGAGCCAGCTTCTCTAGCCCTACGTTGTATGACCTCAAAGCACACAAATCCTCTACATCCCAGACTATGAGAATGCAAAGACATCTCTTGCCTCACTTTTAGTTCACCCTCTCACAGCTGCTGGTGAGATTTCACTTTTCATAGCTGGGCTTTCCAGGATGTTTAATTGGAATCTCATCTGTTTGAAGTTCATGGCATTGGGGGCCTCAGAAATGGAGAATAACTAATCATGTTCATTCTTAGAAAATCCGAATTGCATTTAACTGCCAAGGCTCAAGAATTACATAAAAGACAGTATTTTGCCTGTAGAAAGGATCCTACAATGTTGTTTCAAAGCTGCCGTAGCTCACAAGGATGTGCCATGACCCAGCCTGGGTGGGGGTGGGGGTATTTCCCTGTACCCATCATCGTCTCTGAGCCTTTGGGATTCCTTTACTTTGTAAGCACATTTCAGTTGCCGTTTCCTTCCCCTTTGATCAAAGAGCGCTGGGAACAAATACATGGCCTTTTTTTTGTTGCTTGCTTTGTTATATGTCTTTAAAGGCTTTTTGGCAAGCACCCAGCACAACGTTGTGAGGTGTTTGACTCCTCCAAAGTAAGGAACACACTGCTGCTGTGAGCAGCCTCCGGCTGTGGGCACGCAAGGAAAACGCGGCAACCTCATCCCGCTGTCTTCCAGCTCAGCCTAAGGCCAACTGGAAGGCTCCCACTGACTCCAGCAAGTGCTGGAAGCACCACTGTGGTTAGAGCTGGGCTACAAGGCAGTGCATAAAATGTCTAAGAAGAATCTGAATTAGTAGGTATGTGGGGAGGAACAATTTTTTTCCTAAAGGCCAGCAGCATCGATCTTTACGCTTCCTGCAATCTGTCAATGAGGAACATGTTCTCTGTAATTACAGGCATTCCTGGATGAAGTGAAAAACTGGAACAATAACTGTGCACTGGCAGGATATCATGCCTTTCTCACCAGGTAATTGACCTTCTAGTCTGTTATTTAGGACTGTCATTTAGATTAGTATCCTTATACCATGAATCTTTCGCTTGTCACCCAATCCCGGGTTGTCTATTATGATAAGTGGCTTAAAATAAGACTTCTCAAAAATGAGTCTGCTTAGAAATACCATTTCATTTTGCCAAAGGCTTCCATAGTCCAGGTAGAGCACCATATGTGTCTACTTATTAACCACATTTCTTTTGAAGTTGCCGTGTAACTTCTCCTAAACAAATCAAACAACTGGTTCCCATCTTCCTATTCCCAAACAGGGAAAAATCAGTTCAGCAGAATTTGTAGAAACATCTTCACTTGGTGCAATTGTCACGAATTCATTTGTCAAATGCTATGACTGATGACCTGGTGTGACAGCACTGATGACTGCGTTGACGGTGAAGGCAGAAGCCAGTTGGTTTGAGTGGGACGGGATCGGGCAGCCTGGCCACCTGCCTTTTGTGGAACAGGGCCCCACTCAAATGTTTCTGTGCATTAAAGCAGTTGACACATCTGCTGACTGGCTAAAACAGCTGGCAAGACACCAAACATGTTTCTCTAGACTAAGTAGTTCTGCGCATCTCTGTGGCTGAGTGCTTGGTATTTTGCTTATGGAATGGGAAAATGCCAGCTGGGTAACTGAATACTAGGACTGACTGACAAAAATAGCCTTGAAGTGCAGAAATCAGAGTTCACGGTGATTTATAGCCAGGCTCCCTTGCTATCAGCTGGGCTCTGCCCTGTCATGGCAAACATGGAGGCAGCTATCTGTCTGCGTGAAGGAACCGCTCAACAAGGGCATGGAGGGGAGAAGAGTGACTCTGCTTTATGAGTTGAACATGAATCACAAGGCTGGAAACGGTTTCGGTACAGGCTCCACTGAACTAATATTCACTTCGGCACTGTAGTTTCACTGTGATCTACAGCTACTGGCAAAAGAAAAAGGGAAAGGGACTGAAAGCAAAGGAGAAAGATAAAAATACATTCTTGGCAGAGGCTGTCTGTAGCTTGCATTTAGGATGGGCAGCACGCGGCATGCCAACTATTTCCAAGATGGCTTGAGAAGTCAGGTTATGACTTTCCTTTCAGGAAGGAAAATTCCTTTTTGGTTTGGTTTGGGTTTTTTTTGTTGTTGTTTCTCTTGTGGAGGGGAGAAATGACCTCATTTCTACCCTGTTCAGTGGTCTTTAGTTAGTGCCACTCTAGCACAGATATGACGGAGTGTAACCAGAAAACCAGCACAGAAAAACCAAACATTATCATCATCATGAGAAGAATGATTGCACAGGGCATGAGCCAAAACCCAGGGAATCAACACAAAGCTGTGCCTCTGGTGAAAACACAGTCTCCAGCTTTTTTGTCAGTGGCATCCGTACGGCCATCTTCAGCTACCGATACACTACATCCATCCCTGATCCGAGCCTGATGGTTACAACTAAGGCAGGGCTCTATGGTAAGGGATCTCTGAAACCTCACAGCCCACTCCGTCCTACTTGTGACAACTGCTGCTAACATGGAATCAAAATACTTAGAAATTAGAGGCTATTTTGAAGTAGGGGATTTAGTTTCATATCTGAGAGACAAGTGACAAGATTAAATGTTTGAATAGTAATAATATCAGTAAAGCAGGATATTTTCTAAGGCATCAAGGGGATAATCAGTTTGACCACAAAACTTCATCCTCTCAGTGAAGTCTCTGCTTGGTTCAAAGACTCATAAAAATGATCTGGCAAACAAGTAAATGTGAGTCCTAGGTGCAGTACTGGCAGTCCTCTGATCTCCCCCCCTGCCAGATCTCCAGATGCCCCCTTCATAATCAGCTGAAAACACCATTTTAGTGCCTGTAAGAGACAGAATCACTGCAACTGTATTTCAACATCATTCACAACCAAAGTGGGAAGACAAAGGATTTATGGATAAAGTGATTAAATATGAAAATTCCTGCCAGTTTCATATTTGGTAAAGGGATGTACAGCAAGTTATTAGCATAATTACTATCTGCAAGTAATATATACACAGGGAAGAAAAATGTGGTGTACAAATAGCATCACATTATGATTACTATTAAATTACACTACAGACAGATTTTCCTCTCTGCATTGTCATTACACCTTTTGAACACACCTGCATTTGTTTAAGTGAGACTTGCTTTCAATTTTTTTAAGAGACAGTAAGTATTTTTCTTATGACAATGTAAAAAATAACTCCAGTGTTCTAACTCAAAACACCAACCTAGCTCTATATTATTGACTAAGCCAGACTGTTGTACACTAAGCCTGGTGTATATCACATAGAGCATTTGGCTTCCAGTTAGGTTTTCAGCCTGTAAACTGATCTTAGCGATTGCTTGACACCACAGTTCTTTTCAGTTTGGTCTTTCCCTCCCAGGTTACAACCTGTCTTCTGTTGGACCATGTGAGTGCTCTAGCTGGAGTCCCTGGAGAGCCTCTCATTTTTCCAGTAAGTACTGATTTATGTGATGAACACACTCACCTTTCTCACAACTATAGGGATGGCTTTATCCCTGGTATTATTTTTTGTAATCTTACCTCTATAGAAGATTCAAGAGCTAGACGATCCCTGCTGGTGGTTAAATTTAGAAGAAAGTGATGAGCTTTTAAGCACAGATGTTTTTAACCCAGTCACTGGCTGTCTTTCTAGCTAGAAAATGTCCGAAAGGGTGTGTTTTTCTATAGCCTCAAAAAGCTGGGATGGGCAGGCCATGCAATCTGAGAGGGCTCTTTTAAATCTTTGACTTCTGAGTCTTCCTCAACCTCTGACCTCTCGGTATCTCTGCTGAGGAATTGGGAGTTCTTCTTCTAATCTGCTTTGGCAACACTCATCTGGCAGGCCCCTGGAGCAAACCTGAAATATCTTTTAGAGGTTCATTTCATCATTTGATCTTTCTACGGTCTGGATTAGTCATTAACCTTGAATTATCCACTCTACCTACTTGCCTAAGACTCCCACATTCTCTAGAAAAAAAAATTGTCTACAGCACTACGTACATAAAACCAGGGGAGATGAACGTCTGCAGATGAAGACTTGTAGCTAACGATTTGGGAAAAAATGCTATGAAGATAAAATGGGTCAAGGCTGAAGGACGGGGTGGAGGAGTGCAATCAAAAGACATGAGGTCACTTTCCAGAGATTTGTGGCCTCTTATAACATAAAGCCATTATATGTTCTAGGGTAAATATTGCAGCCCATTAAATTTCACCTGGTTATTTCTGTCCTGAGCCTTGCAGAACAGCGGTGCCTGTAGGCTGGTTCTGCTCCACTAACTAAACATCCATGACATATTCATACATACACTCACTATCTGCAGTGATTGTGTTACTTTTTTTCCCTCGCAGCGCTACAGTGGAATTAATTTCCCCGCTTTCACAATAATAGCTTGGATGTGACCAAAGACACAGTTGCAATAACACAAATTTTTCTGTTTGTATTAAACCTGTTTTTCTTAGAACTGGCTCTTGACTAGTTGTAGTTAAGAGCCTGTACTACTGCTGAATAAAATATCAGAGGAAATTTGCTACTAAACAAGACATAGCTAGTTGAAAAAGCACTTATGACAAACTAATCTAAAGCAGTGTAATCTGAGGGTTCTATTTCTCATAGATTTGACTGCACACCTTTTGGTTTAACATACATTGCTGCACTAATGTACAGGTGAGGATAACTCCACCTCTAGTCAGCACTAGCTGTCTTTAGCACCAGTTTGTGATGCAAAATCATGTTGAAGCCGCTTTTAGCTTTCTGAGGCACTTGGGTGAAGCTGTGGCTCTACTGATGTTAGGCAAAACTCAGACCAGTTTGCGGTGGGGCCAGGATTTCACATTGGATAATTTTAGCACAGGAGAACTAGAAAGGATTTCTGAGAATTAGTCATGTGGAATTAAGAGTCAGACATTTTTTGCTTACAGCTATCAAACTAGGCTCATGCTTGAATATGTAAAAGCAAGAAAACACTGTTTACAAATGGACTCACGATTTCCATGAAATACGCACACTCTGCTATTGTATCTTTCTCTCCCTAAACACTTCTGAAACTCTCCACCATCTCTCTGCCATACTGGGGTCAAAATAATCAGGTGAATCTTGACTTTTGAGAACAGGTTGTGCCACACCCAGTCACCAGAAGGGGTTTTTTTTTGAAAAAACTACAAGGAATCTAGTAGAATAATACAGCTGCCGATGCCGAAAGTAGGACTCCAAGACTAACATTCCTGTCTGATTGCCTTTATAAACAGTGCTCAGTAATTTTCCAGTACAGTAGTCATTCTCCTAAGAGACTTGCCAACTTTCACTCACACAGGTTTCTTTTTTTCTTTAGTGATTATCATTTTCACAGCTTTATTTTTCTTAATTTCCCACCAATTATAAGATCAACCATAGGACACTTTTATAATTTACATGCACCTTGGGAAGTTTTTTTTTTAAATGGAAGTCATTGTATCCTCCTTCCTCCCTCCCCCCAATCAAGCAGATCACTCAGTTTCTGAGGTCTCAGTGTAGCGTTGGTGTGAGTAGGTTTCCTTCTCGCTGGCAGCTGCCTCACTACACTAAGTTACAGAACATTCGCACTCGCAGAGCCCTTTTTACAGTGAGTTACCCCTGCACTGATCCATGGCTGGTGTATCTTAGATGGGGCAACCGGTGTCCACCTCCACTCCCTGCCTTTCCAGGAAGGCAGTGCCTTTTCCTCAGCTCACACCACAGGATGCAAATAGTGTGAAGAGCATTAGAGCATGCAGCAGTAGGAGTGAATTTCACAATTAAATATTTTGCTAGATTATCCTGCTAATCCTTCTTTGTGGGTAAAGACTGCACTTGGCCTGAAGAGCCTCAAACCAAAGAGGCACGGATCATTTAACGTTTTAAAACAAGGCAATGTTCAACCATAAGGTTGTTGAGTCAAATACTATAACGGGAAAAACTGTGATGTAAGCCAGCCTGGGTGTTTACACCAAAGCTAAGAAACCTGCCTCATGACTCCATGTGAAAATAATGCCAGATTAACTTCTGTTCTAGCAAGTCATCTTGAATTATTTGATGTAAACGCATTTAGCAGTAGCCAGTAAGTCCTTCTCTTTCTACTCTCTGTCTGTTCCCAAGCCTTCTCTTCTCTTCCAGAATTGGTTCATTAAGTTGAGTTGCTGGACTTGCTAGAAAGTATCATTTTGTCTTTCAGTAGCTAATTAACTACTGACTGCATGTTATTGTACCTGATGAACAGCCTACAACCCGGAATGCATGTGATTTTGTCTCCTTCTAGTGGATGGTGACAACCAGACGTGCCTACAACAGGACACCAGCTGCCCGCTCAAAAAGGTGCCCAGAAGAGTCTGAGGCTTTCTGGTCTACAGCATTTGGCTTCTTCTCCTGCAGGACCAACCGAAGAGCTGCTGTAGCTGTCCTCGGCCCGGCTAGGGCCCGGGAGAGCAGCCATGAGAGCGCAGCATCATCCGCTCACTCAACCGCCACAGCTGCCCCGTCTTGAACAGTGTAGAGCACGGGCCTGGCAAATTCATTAAGCTCAAACTGGTTCGAGAGATCCCAACTCCAGTTTTGGGAAGTACTTCAAAATGAGCTCTTATGTGGTGCCTCTTTGGATCAGAGGGTGCTAACATTACTATCTATGCCAGATTTCCAGGCTAAAATGATTTGAAACCCTCCCCATGGCTGTTCTTTCTTTTCTTTTTTTCATGTAACCAAATTCGAAACACACCAAAAGAGATGTTTCTTAGCACAAGGCACAGATAAGGTTTTGAACTTGTTGCCGTTGAACCTCATGGATGATAAACATTTGTTCAGGTTCCAAAAGAGCCTGACCGCATTAATGAAATAACATACCCATTTGGAACCATTAAACGTCTAGCTCAGTTCCTTCAGTTAACAGACACTCCCAATATATGTCCCTCCAGCTTCGTATAATTTCCATACAGCACTGCAAATAAATTGTTAGCATTCTCAAAGAGTTTTCGATCATACTGCTCCCCCCAAAATTCTATTTGCAAGACTTTTACCTCACAAAATAAATTCAAAACTGCTCTGCTCCCCGTCTATCTGTGATGATAACACAACTAAATATGGTGCCAACAGACCAGAATCAGGGAGACAGATCGATTTCTGTATTCTTGGACTGTTAAACAGAGCACTGTCATGGGTATATGGTAGTATATGGTGGAGTCTAGAGGGAAAGGTGGACTGTCAGACAGTAAGGGTCATACAGATGAACACCGTGATCAGACCAGGAATCAAAGCAATGGGCACTATCAACCATCGCACACTGGGGCACCACGCTTTGAGCGGTCACTAGCCTTTCAGGCAGGCCTGCGAGGTGCCGAGCCAGCTGGGGCCTTGGCTGACTCCTGTAACTGGCTTCATTTTTCCTCCAGCGGACATCACTGCGGTGCATGAGCCCTTGGAGAGCACGGCATTGGATTCCAGCCCATGGATGGAAAAGTGAAAAGGGAATAGAAGAAAGAAAGAAAGAAGCGATCCATGTAACCATAGACCTGACCTCAACACCATGCCAGTTTTTAGAGCGGATTTGGAGGGAAACAATAATCAAAGACATTGTGGTAAATGGATGCAACATAGGTTTCCTCCAGGCAAAACTCATTGGCTGTATTTCTTTGCTTAGAATAACTGCTTTCCCAAACAAAGGAAATGTGGCAGATTCTATCTATTTGGTTATCAGTAAAGAACTCCTTTCGCTGCACTGGAAATGCTTATGTAAGTTGGAGAAATTGGTGATTTGCTTGGAAACACGGACATCAAGGAGTAAATCGTATGGTAGGTGAGAGCTGGCCACAGTGTAATGCTGTAAAGGAGTATCAGGAATGAAAGGAATTTAGCTTAGTTACCAGTGGACTTCCTGAAAGATCTGTCTTCCATTTGATCTAATACAGTATGTTCATTAATGACCTTGGCACAAAAAGAAGAAAACTGCTGAAAAATCAGAGAAAATGCTGACAATACAAAGTCTAGAAGCATTGTCAATGCAACAGAGGATTAGGATGTCACACAGGAAGAACTCAATAAGCTTGAGTACTGCAATAACAGAGATAGGACAAAAATTAATAGCGTGCAGTGCAAGGTTGTGTGCTTAGGGAGTAATAACAAGCATTTCTGTGTTAAAGTAGGATTCATATGTTGAAACAAATGTGGAGGAAAACATCTAGAATGACTGCAAGCCACAAATATGATGCAGCCATGAAAAAATCAAAACATGTATCAGGAAAGTTACTGCCAATGGATACAGGAGAGTATGAGTGCAATTGTGTAAGGGCTAGATTGGACTGAGACTGGGATTCTTCATACAATTCTGGTCACCTATGCACTCGAATTATGAATTTAAATAACGTAAATTAGAGCACAGGTAGAGAAGGTGACCAAGGTGACCAAGGGAATGAAGAATTGATGCACAGTCTCTGATCCAGCAAGAAGTTAAAGTAACGGATTTAACCCAGAAAAATGATGGAAGGAGGAGATATGCTGGTTTGCTGTATCGTATTGCACTTCGCCCAAGGCAAAGAGCTAGGGACGGAAAATATTGTATAAGCAAAGGAACAGAGCTGAAGCAAGAACAAATGGCTGAAAAATGAATAACTAAGGCTGGAAATAAAAGCTCCTGTCCCACACAAACAGCATGGTCACAGATGAGCCTTCCAGTGAGGGCAGAAGACTGTGGAGCAAAATCAGTTTATGGAAAGGAGTCTATGACATGCTGCTGGTAGTAGCAGAAAACTAACCCTTGGACTCAGGAGATATTTTCAAGTCCTAAACAGTGAAATAAGGGCTCAGGCCTCCTGTGGTGTTCTGTAGATGAAGGCAGGGATTTCTGGCTTGTATACTGCGGTTAAGCATCTATGTAGGAACACCACATACTCAGCAGGTTCCTGAAAGAACTCAACCTCTATTAAAATCTATTACAGTAAAGAGGAGGAAAATTAACAGTGTTTGCACACAGCCCATTACAAGTCTAACAGTTGGGAAATATCATGTGTTTTCGGTTCTTTTCCTGCATTAGAAGGGAGCAGTTTCACATGCACAGACCCAACCATGCACGCTGAAGTGTGTGGCCACTGGCCGACCTATGTTTTCAGTAATAACAGCTGATGTGATCTGTGATTTCTAAGCCTTGTGCCAACGTGAGTGCTGGGCTTGCCTATATATTTGGGTTGGTGTTCAATGTGCTGGAAACAACCCATACGCACCGCATGCAAGAATCCAGATTCCATCTGGTTACAGCAGGGTTTTGTAAAAAATATCTAAAGAGCTAGGCAAAGGATTAGAATAAAGAGGTGCTAATAGGGTGCAGTTGGGACAGGAAAGGAAGCTGTAAAGAATTTAATGGAAAAAGAGGGTCAAGGAACATAAAAAATAAAATAGGAAGAAAAAGGCATTTTTTTAAAAGGTGAAAGAGTAACAATAATAAAGAATGAAAGATTCTTTTATTTTTGCCAGTTTCAACAAAACCCTTAAGAAAATTCTCTTCTCTGACGTTTAACTTTAAAACATGTCAGTGTATCCAATCCTTTTTTCAATCCTGCTTTGTTTTTTTCAGATGTTGGGTTGCAGTTGCAGAATTCTAACCTTCTCCTTGGCCTCCTGAAACTACTGTCCCCTGCCCCATGTTACTTGGCTCTCCCAAGAGGTGGCTGAAGTTCAAAGGGATATATAATTTGCAAAGCACTTTGGGATTGTGCTGGAAGAAAGAGACTGTTATTAATATTATATCTTTTTTTCCCCTCCAGATCAGTTTATATATATAACATGGGTTATTATTTTTTAATTTTTATTACAATCTCAACAGCAATAGCCTCCTTCTCTTCCTCCATTTATACAACATGATCTCACCCCATCCTGAAGAGTTTGCAATCCAGATGATACGCAGATTGAGAGAGGAAGCAAAGGGACAGTGTGGGATAATGAATTGAAGTCACACAGCACATCCAAAAGAGAAAGAGAGACTGAGTGTCCTGTGACCCAGTCCTGTGCTGGCCATAAGACCCTTCCCTAGAGATAAACTCTCTGTACAGGGATTCTTTGAAATTTTGAGTAATAGTGTAAATGTAGATTAAAACACACAAAACAGAGCAGGTTTACTACAGAAAGGAAAGCATTGTTCCTTCTTCTACACTCAGGTAAAGGGCTTTGGTCTGAGTGGAAATGGGAAAGGACCTTATTGTAACAAGATGCTACAATAATTTTACTTGAAACCCTAAAACAAATGCAGGGCTCACAAAAAAAGCATTGACATAGTGAAAGAGAATGGTTTCTTTAAGATGTTCTTGGTCAGAGAATATGCTAAGCATGCATTTCTAATATCTGGGTGGGCAAACGCAAGTGGAAATTTAAATTCTACAGAGGTACAGAGAATGTGCTTCTGAAAATGTTTCCAGTCAAAAGCATGTTAAGTGTGAAAGTGTGGTCTACGCAGAGGGAGTGAGAGAGTGTGGTCTATCAGATCATCAGCAAGGATTTTGTGACCTTTCCGGGTACTAAGCACATTTGGTGTTTGCTGTCATTGCTCTGATAAAAAATGGACCAATGAGAGTGTCATTGTGCCAGTGCTAATTGCTCCTGGGGACAAGTGTGCTAAATTGTGGCTATAAATTGCTTGGTAACTCCGTACTGAAGAAGAGACACTTTGGAGTAACATTAAGGGCTGGACCTGAACCCATAGAAGAACACAATCTGGATATGCGAACAGAGTATTCTTTTCTCAGGAGGTTTGGTGTGATTTAACCTAACCCACTGTTACTGCCCTGGACAGGCAGCAATGGAAACAAAAGGGAGATATCACCAAGGGCTCCGAGTCATGGGGATCCCACTGGGAAACAGCACTGTGGGTCTTACGGCTCTAGTAGACCTGTCGGCCAAAACCTCCCTTTCCTGCTCTCAGGTAGCGGAGGCAGAACTGCTCACTTCTTCCCGAGCTTTGTAAGTTGCTTTTCGTCTTCTCTGCCACCTGGAACCCCTCCATACAGCTGTCTGGGCTCACTCCGGTCTCCTCCCAATGGCTTCACAAAAGGTCTAGAAGAAATATTTCATGCCAGGGCAGAAACACAAGAAGATGCTCCTTGCTTCTGTCTTTCTGAGCGAATGACATGACAGAAATCCCAGCACCACTGAATTTAGGATACTTCCTCATGGAAATGACAGTTGTTTCCTTGAAGTCATTGGGAGTTTGGCTCTCCTTACAACCCTAGAAGCAGACGGGGTATCTCATTATACCTTTCCGTACCACTGAAAGCAGTATGACCCCAATATTGTACAGCAGGAGTAACAGGCAGTGGAGACAGAAAATGAAACCTGAAACAGCCCAGCCTTATTGATGGATTACCTGACAGTGGATTTCCCTGCTTCAGGGCACTTTAATCAGAGTGCAGGTCTAATTAGAAAGAAGTGTGTTGTTTCTCATTTTCCCTACTGCTTCTGCCAGCATGATTAGCTTTGTAGGTATGCTTTCCTGGCTTGTCTGATTATACAGGATGTAACAGCTAGCAGGTTGTTTGGAATACGCTTATTTAGATAGTGTTGAGCTTTATCCCAAATTGATGTTATGTTCTAACTACTACCAAAAGTGGAGCGTCTACATTAATCCACAATGTTAAACAATACTGCAGAAAAAGAGTGAACTTTTTCATTAGCAAACAAACTGAAAAAATTACTCTGCCTTGCTAAGTTTTGTCATTTTGGCCAGAAATGTCTTTTTTTATACAAAGCAGATAAAAATTAATTCAGCTAAAAGTGCTTGCCAAATTAAAAAGAGAGCTTTTTATTATTTTTAGAACTTCTTACTATTATATCTCCATTTACTCTGACTGATGCAGAAAAGCACCCTTACTGATGAAAGCATCTAAAATGTGTTTCATCATAATTTCTTGACTTCAGCAAGATTCAGGTATGTTTCCAAAACTACGCAGGTGCTGCTAGACACGGTAGAAACTTCACATGAAGAGAGACTCCTCACCTAGAGACTCCCAGTCTGAACTATGCTAATACAGATCAGGCATGCATCACAGCAGGTCAGCTATAGTAGCTTAAAGGTTGTGGCCAGGTTTTTTGTGGCACTGTGTGACAATTAATCAGACCCTACTCTGCACTGATTCAAAAAAAAAAAAAAGATTAGATATGTAGTCACCGCACTGTTGTCTAACTTTATACTGCAAGCTGCTCTGTCACCCAGAAGGCAGCAAAGGGGAAAAGAAAACCATCCCCAAACAATGCATGAAGGCAGCATGCATGGAACCCGGCCTTAGTGACCACGCATTAAATGGACTCTTGAGGTGATGAAAATCTGACCTGCTCAACAAAAGGAAATGAATATTACAGCTGGTTACTACAGCTTACAACGTGTCCCAGTACTTTTACACATTTTCACTATGTTCACCAGATGGAGGTTGTGGAAATGGGTGATTTGTGAAGGAAAAGGGTTTAATTATTTTTTAACTCCTTACCGTGACTGGCAGGGGTGTGTGTTACATTTCCTGACCTGGGGCTCAGGGCGATTCACTCGCTGGCAGTCACTGTCATTCACCAGTGTCATGGTCTTGTTAATAATTCGACTACAGGACACAATGGTTTTCCGTTCACCTGTAAGTCAAATAAAAAACAAGTCTGAGAAAGGAAAGCAATAGTGAAGAACAAACCATGTCAACTTGTTAACCAAAACTCAAAAGCTAGGAGCTCCCCACTACAAGACGTAAGCTACACAGATCTACCACGTCTGCAAGCAATCTTATTTCCGACTTTTGTCTTACCTTCGTGCTGTTCTGGTTTTTTTTCACAAAAGCTACAAATCTTTCCCCAGTAATTGTGAAATTGTCTGCTTCACAGGAACAACATGTTGGGCTTTCTCTTTCTAGTGTTTAATGTGGAAGCAATCTTGAAAACAATTTGCCTTCATTTCTGGTTCCTCCTCCACATGTAACCATGCCCTGTAATCACCCAGGACAGATGTGCCAGCTGTGTAAGCTGAAGCCACACAACCATCCACCCCTCAGTGACTGATAATGACAGGACAGCTGCCTCATGCTGCTCTCCGTTCAGGAAGAGTCAGGTTGAAAAGGAGAGGCCAGGGTTCAAGAATGATAAACTGGACTTGCTTGTATTTCACAAAGACCTGAAATTAAGCCACCAAAATAAATTATTTCTCATCTTCTGGTCCTCCAGGTATAGTACTTTAAAAACCCTGCCATCAGAAGACATCCCAGGAGTAGTCAGCATTTCTCACACGAACTGTCTGTGCATCAGTATTCTCACCGCAGCAGTGTGGCCCCCAGGGTTCAGCCTTCCACTCTGTGACATCAGGAAAGCTGTGCCACAGGGCGGCATGACAATGACCAGATGTGACAAGGAAAATGCCATTCCTGCACCATGTGACTTTGCTTTATTGTTCATTATTTTTGTTTCTCAGATCCTCCTCTTAACCCTGACCCTGCATCAAATTGAGTTCATTCATGATCTGCAGCAGATACTAAAAAATAATTCAAATTGTGTTAATAAAAAATGTGTAGAAGTCTGTATGGAAGAGAAAAGGCCATTCCCAGCTTGGATAAGTAGTAAAAGCATCTGACAACCAAAATCTAAGGGATCAATTGCCATCCAAGCTGCTACTGGTGTGACCCACAAGCAAATTTTCTACTTATTCGTGTGAGGGTTTAATGGCTCTGAGAAATTACTGTTTTAAAACATGAGTAAAAGTAAGTCTTAATTTTAAAAGGACTTCTATTTACAGAAAAATAAATCCATGATTTCAGTATGCTGAGGGCAGTGAGCCTTCAAATGTGAAGATGAGCACTCTTTCTTTGTGTCATATAACATGATAAATAATTGGGTGAAGAAAGACTGGCCAGAATGCACGGAAATTATCCATTTTCCTCAGGGAACAACCTATTTCTTCCAGTACTGAAAATTCAATGGACAATGGCTGACAAACTGGTCTCTGGTTTCACAGGCATCAATTACCCCCAGGGTTTCAGCAAATCAGCCTCAGCACATCCTAGGGATCACCTGAAAAGCATGATTTGCAATGTGCTCATGTACTCCAAGAAAGTCTACCCCACATTAAGAGTGTCTGACATGATCTCCAGGAGCTGTCACAGCGGCACTGTCCCCGTTTCTTCCCTGGGGAAGGAAGTGTCTTTCAGCAAACATGTCTGAACACCTGTGAAAGCTCTGCTCCAAGAATGTGATGGAGGCTTGAGATATGGGGCTGCACATGGCGCCTTGAGCCATCCATGGAGCACTAATCCAGGTGCAGTTCCAGCCTACGGCAACGAGCTGACAAAGCAGTGTCCCTGCCAAAATGCTGGGTGAAAATTAACTGTGGGGATGTGGATGATAGCTGGGAGAGCTGCTGAGAGTGAGCTCTCATTTGAGTTCATTATGGCAACGGCGATTCCCATGGCCAGTTTTCTTCACGCTTTGGCAACACTGTCTTCTGCAGGCACCTCTCTGCTGGCTGGTGTCTGCAAACACCGTACAGCAAGTCCCACCAAGCTTCCGAATGGCCTTACCTCCTCCACACTGCACACTGCACCCTTCCCATCCGCTGTGCGTCCAGATGTACAAAGAATCCTGTTGCTTTTCTGGCTCGCTTCTGTTTTCAGCAGTGTAGTTTACAGGAATGGTGTATTCATAATGAATTCCATAATTCTGGTCATGAAATAACAGCACCTGGTTCAGCAGGAAAAGAAAGGCTGTTACAACACTGTAAATCTGTGATTCTGATTCTGTAACACACTGTGTAGTGGGAAAGCCAAGAGACTGCAGAGACAGTAATGCTGGACATGCTGTCTCCAGACAATATTTCTAAAATGCAAGTCCCTCATGAAAGGCAACCAAATCTTTATCTAGAAGCCTGAAATTACAGTGGTAGTGGTAAAACAGGGCATCTGCAGGAGCAATAACTGCTCAAGATTTGTGAATATTTAAAACAGTCATGGAGATGTCTGAACTTGGAATTCAGTGCATAACTTTGTTTAAGCCTCAAAGTGACCAGCAGGCCACTGGCTATCTAAAGAGAAATAGTAAGACAACAGGAAGCATTAAATTAGCCATTTTCATATAACAGCTTTTTTAATGAGCATCTCGAGTTAAAAGTCTCTCACCATATTTGTCCTACTCTTGTTTACTAGCAAGCAAGTTGTCTGCAAGCCTCATGCAGAGACTCAGGCTTATGGTTGGGGACCTTTGTAAAGAGTGGGGATGTTCTGGGTTCACACCGTACTGTTTATGGATTACGGTCCTCGGAAGCTGCTCTACTACTTAAGCAGGGGGGTTGGACAAGGCAACCTCCAGCGGTGCCTTTCAACTTCGACCATTCTGTGATTCTGTGAGCTGCAGCTTTTACTCTTGCACTAGAGTTGGGCTGCAGCAGTCCACGGTCTGAAGGCAGAAATGTTTATTGACACATCTGGAGGAACAAGGTGATCCTTCTTATAGCAAAAACTACTAATGCAAAAAAAAGTCACATTCCTCCTGGGAAATGTGGCACTCAAAGTGAGCATGACTATTCCTGCTGACAAGCTGTAGGAGCAGAATTTTACTGTCTCAGAAACCAGAGGATGACAAGGAAGAGCCATATCCTACGGCTGCTGGCAACATATATATTTTCATACCCTGCATATTGCTAGAGGAAGGTGAAACCTGCTGCCGACAGCAGGCTGATTATTTCCCATGAAGTCACATGTGATGTCTCTAGTATTATTACTCCAAAATTCACTGCCTATTAACAAAGACAGATGAACAGAGAAAAATGCTTATTGTTTCACCACAGGCAAATGACAGTTCTGGTCCTCTTTTGATTTATGTGTTAGGCTTCATTTGGTTCTCACTTTCCCTGGCTGGAGTCAGAAGTGACTAGAAGATACCCAATGGAGTATGAGGTCCATGGAATTGGAGTTATGACACTGTTAATAAGTGCCATAGAAGTACTACTGTAATGCTGATGGTGTGGCTTTAGACTTACTTATACTTATAATCCCATAATCTCAGCAGCATTAGACAGGTAAATTCTGCTGGCACTTGTCACCTAAAGATATAGAAGCAGCACCTTCTCAAATTAAGATATTTTAAGCAAGGCTACTATAAGTGAAACAAGCAGCTGCCCAATTAAAAAAAGCAAATTTGTAAACACTGTTGTCTCCCAGCAATAATTGTTTCCCATTCACATTTGCAGAAATCACTCCTACTTAACCGATCATCTCATTAAAGCTGTCATAAGGTCATTTAACCAAAAAAATAACTGTATGTGCCGAGAGAAGGGGTCCAGCTCGCAGCCACTGACATGCAGGAGGTCTGTGCAGTGAACACTGTGGGGCTACACAAACTCAGCACCCAGGAGTTGCTCTGCACAGTGAATAACCCTGGGCAGAAAAGCATCTTCCAGAGGATGTGTGGAACAAACATACGATTTTGCTTCAGCTACAGAGGGAGCCTTACTACCAGAACTGAATACCAAGGTTGAAAGTAGCCAGTCGTCATTACAGTTTCAAAGATGAATGGGTTTTCTTAAACACAATTTGAAACGCCAGGCAGTCAGAGGCAGAGAACTTACTTGCTCTGGCTTTCTTTAAGTCCATGAGATACCAACAGCTTGTTCTACAGAACTGATCAATCAGTCTTGTCTAAAGCATCTTTATACTCTGTGAGTGTTTGGTTGTCCTCTGTTGCTGAGAGGAAGTCTAGCACAGGCCTAGTTACATAAACATTAATTTCTTCAAGAAATATACTTACAGCAACGCACTTGGAGAAATGCCTCAAGTATTAAAAACCAGCTCCTAAAAAGAAATCCTTATTATCTCAATATGGGTGCAAGACTAGTGAATCTAAAGGCCCATATGAAACCAATTTCATGCAATTTCGTAGCCATATATAATTGGGGTGTGTGTGTATGTGTGTATAATTGGTTTCAAATGCAGGTCACAATGGACTGACTGAAGCTTCTGGCTCTTTGTCAGTCCACTGTATTTCACCACTGTTTGAACAACAGTTTTCTATTTAGAGGTAACTAGTAACCGTCCTACCTTTCTTGTGTTGAAAGAATGAAACCCACTACCCCTTATCAAGGAAAAGATTAATATCTGATTTGAAGAAAACACTTCACGTCTGCTTTGTTTATGACTAGCAGTGATTTTTAGCCACATGGGTTCTTTTAATGGTCTAGTAACTTTTACTTTCCTCCTTCTTAATCATTTCTGGGGGGGAAGGTGAAGAAGGAAGATTTCCTCTGCTCATATGTGCTGAAAATGTCAGTCTGTAAGTGAAAAGGATACTCATGGAGAACCTCATAATCACTAGTTTCCTATGCCAGCTGCTTACTCCTTAATGAAGGGGAAATGAGTATTTCTTTAAAAACAAAGCTCTACTGATGCTGAAGTTCACAGATTCTGGTACCACATTTTACTGCAGTACACTTCAATGAAGTAACACCCTGGAAGGTTCCAAGGGCTGGCAAAGGAACCCTGCACAGCATCTTCACAAACGGTACCTGTGTAACTCCTTTTTCTTACTTGAGGTTAGGAGGACCTTGGCAGTACAAGATACTTTGTCAGTCCTGGTTTCAGGAGGGAAGACTTGCATTAAGGCCAAAGTCAAGCAGAAGCTGATGTTTCTGATGATGAAGATGCCTCCTGTATATGCTTGCCTTGTGCGAGCAGACCTTGAATTACCTGGCTGAGTCAGGAAGGTGCTGGTGTGCCCAAACCTGCACCACTGACTATTTCAGTAGTAACCTCTGTGAATCCAGCTTTACAACAGTCTGTATGTGAACCTAGTAAACTCACTCATCTGTCTGATAAAGCAAAGACAAAACAACTGATGTTCCTATGCAGCATATTTTGACACAGGGAAAGTACTGACAAAGTGGAGTATTGCTATTTTTTCGTGTGTGTGTGAAAAGTTCAAGCAACTTTTGAGCTTTTCAAACTGGGCCATTAAGTTGCACAATGAACACCAGCAAGCCAAAAAAATCATATGAGGAAAGGGAGAGACTTCTGATTTTTAGCAGTGCTTACAGCTAGCCTTCAGCGAACAAACGTGGCAAAAAGTCACAAGGAAAAAAAACAGTACACAGAAAAATGTAATTGGCTAAAAAAGTTACATGAAACAATGCATACATTAAAATACTCTATGTTTGTATGCAAACCTTGCTATAGAAACTGTAAAGCTCTCTGCAGACTTTCAACTAGTAACGTATATATGAGACAGGCATTATTACAGCTGTCTTACACATAGAAATGTTAAGGTTACCACCAACACTAAGGGACTGGCCCATGAGTCACCCCATCACCCATTAGTGACAGGAGTGGGACTACAATGCTGTTCTTCTCATCCCTGTGGACTTCTCACTTGTGCTTTCACACAGCAGCCACATGACTGTTTATAAAATGACATGCCTGGTTAAGAGAAGGACTATGTCAAACATTAGGAAAAACTTTCAACACCTTAAAAAACATACAATTAAAAAAACAACATAAAGAAAACATGGAACATTTCTGTGTGCAACTAAGTCACTACGGAGGGTCAAATTCAAATGTATCATCTGTACATCCCAAACATGCATCTCTTCTGTTAGAGGAACAGTGCATATAAATACAGAATATGTTCCGGTATCAGCTGAGAAGATATCTCCTTTCATGTGTGTGAGCAGGTATGTCCACGAAATAAAGAATGCCTCTGGAAACCTTTGCCCTCTCAAACGGACCTGTCACATAGTCTGCAACACATTACAGGAGTATCCTGTACTGGACACGAGCCTACTGGGACACTGCATGTTCTCCCAGAACAGAGCATCTTTGATTTTTAAATAGGGAGCTGGGTTCTCCAGCCCTTGCAATGCCACAAAAGAATGCAGAGACAGGCACTACAGCATACCTTTAAAAAACTCTGGTTTAGAAGCAAACAATCAAAAATTAACTTTCAGCTAGGATATAAACCCTTTATGTCGCATCACTTAAGAAACACAAACAAAGGATATAAAGTTACCATTAAGTGCAGTGGTATTTTAGTTGGTCCTTTGGCAGAGATTTTCTCCCACAGACCCCTTCGCACGTACCGGACAGTAGTGCCTGCGATCTGAAACTCACCAGGAAGCTCAATTTTCCAGTCGCTGTTAATGGATCTCTTACTGGAATCTTTTAAAGCTGGAATGAATCAAACACCATGGAATGAAATGTAAGCAAATCTGTAATTACAATATGGACTATTGAGATTCTGTCTCAGCCCACCTGAAGTACAAGATGCAGCAGCCTTGTAACGGACGTGAATTTGAAAGAAAAAACAGGTATAACTTTATGTGACTCATCACAATGTTTCTAACTTGGGCATATTCTGTATCTCAGCTGATGAAGGCATTTCTAATTACA
>Ga0065711_1008198_pt1 | contig 24358 bp, 25 predicted proteins | sample Hoacrofraction12_FD_59098 | JGI IMG/M metagenome (GOLD analysis project Ga0065711, IMG submission 59098) | Hoatzin crop microbial communities from Cojedes, Venezuela - Epithelial fraction 12 v2 (version 2) | ecosystem: Host-associated > Birds > Digestive system > Esophagus > Crop | place...
GATGAGGATGTCACGGCGCCGCGCGGTGGCGGGCTCGTAGAAAAAGACGCTCTCTTGGATGCGCACGGCGTGGCGCTCGAGCAGTGTCGCGACCTTGCGCAGGCGCTTGGCGTCGGCGATGTCGTAGCAGATGAGGTAGCTCGCACGCGCGGTGCGGCGGGGTTTGGAGGGTTTTGGTTTTGATTCTTGCGCGGGTTTGGGCGATTTGGTCGCGGATAAATTTGAAATTTTCACTGGTTTTCCTTTGAATTTGAGCGGTTTTTTGATTTCTTGCGGCGCGGTTTGGCTGAAATTTGCGCAGTACCGGCGGAATTTGCGCCGCAGTCACGCTTATAAAGTGCTAAAATCCGCTTTCTAAGTCGTAAAATTCGGCGGTCTGCCTCTTCGGAAATTTTGTCCAAAAACGGATCAAGCGCCTGCCAAAGCGTGGCACGCGCGTCACTGCGCAGATAGACACCGCGCCCAGATATCGTAAAATCGGCAACTGTGAGCACATCGTCTGCAAAAAGCGTGAGCACAAACTCGCAAATATCGGCGCGCAGGTACTCCATGATGTCGCTTGAGAGCGCAAAATGCGAGCGAAACGGGCGGTGCAGATAGCCGATTGCTGGGTCAAGGCCTCGCGCATGCAGACGCACGGCAACGGCGCTATATGCAGTGGTCGCGACGAAGCTAAGCATCGCATTTACGGGGTCTCGCGGCGGTCGGCGTGTGCGCGTGCCGTGCGCGATATTGCGCTCAAATAGCGAAAAATAGGCGCTAAAGTAGCTTTTGGCGTGCAGCGCTTCGGCCGAGAGCAGGCCCGCGATGTCGGTGGCGTGGCGCAGGCGAGTGGCGGCTTTGGCGCTGTCAAGACGGACGCCGTGGGCGAGGAGCTGCGCGTCGTGGAGGTGAAATTTCGCCCGCAAAATCTCGCGCGCAATCTCCACAGAATGGGCGGTCGCGTGATACTGTGCGAGGCGAAAGTGCGCGTGACGGACGAGAAGTGGCAGCGTGAGCGCGAAGCGGCGCGAGCGGTAATCAAAAATCAAAATGGCGATATTTTGGGCGGCAAGCGCGGCTGTGTCGTGCGCGGTGAGCGTGACGTGGACGCTGATGATGAGCAGGTCGATTAGCGAAGTGTGGAATTTGCGCGGCGCGGCGCTATCTGCGGGTGCGACGGTGATGACGTTGGCGGCGACTGAGATGGCGCCAGAGTGGATGATTAGGTGGCGCATGGGCTTTTGCGGGCGCGATTTGGCGGGGTTTTGGACGCAGAATTTGGCGCTGAAATTTGGTGTGGGAAATTTGGCGAGATACTGCGCGATAAATTTGACGGAATTTGGCGTGCGAAATTTGATGCGGTGTGGCGCGGGAAATTTGGCGCGATGCGGCGTGCTGGAATTTGGGAAAATTTGCAGGCGAAATTTGGTGAAAATTTGCGTGAGAAATTTAGCGAAAATTCGCGCGTGAAATTTAGTGAAAATTTGCCCGTGAAATTTCGCGCCAAAATTTGGCAAATTTCATCAAAACAGCCGCAAGAAATCGCCAAATTTGAGCGAAATTTATCCAAATTTAGACGAAATTTCGCCCGAATTTCCTGCCGCGCAGATTTATCGCCAAACGCCATTTTAAGTCCCATCGCTTGCATTTTTGTGTTTGATTTTTCGCGTGTAGCGACGTTTGGAGCGCACGACGCGCTCATTTAGTGAGATTTCACGCGAAAGCGAAGCCAAAATATTTGCGTCACGCTGTTTAATCTTGCGATTTTTAGGGACTTTACGCGCCATTGTGCGCCCTTAAAGCGGGATTTGCGTGCGGTAGCGCGCGCCGTCGTGGCGCAAAAGCCCAAGGGCGAGCAGTCGCGAAATGTAGCGCGCAGGATAGTCGCGGCGAGGCGCAAAGAGGCGTGCCAAATAGTAGCCAAGAGTTTTGCGAACGCGTGGGCGCGGAAACGCGAGAAAGAGCGCGTCGATGGCGCTTCGTGACTGCGGAGTCGCGCACAGCCGCAAAATCGCGTCATACACGCCAAGTCTGCGCGTGCTGCGACATCCGATGAGCCACTTGCGCTCTGCCGCGCTTAGCGCAAAATAGCCGCCAAATGCCGCACCAAGCGACATAATCGCAAGCGAGCAGTCATCGGTCGTCTTGGCGCGGACTTGGCTGGCGATTAGCGCGTCTAATGAGCTTTGCGCGAGCGCGGCGTCAAAGGCGCTAAGATAGATGTGGCGCAGGATCGCCTTGCCAAATTTGCGCTCGCGCTTGGCGTAGAGACCAGCCGCTGTGCCGTCAGACATCGCAAAAAAGGCGCGAATGTCGCCAAGTGCGCCCTTAATGAGCTTCATTGTGGGCAGCGCGTTTTTGCTCGTCACAAATATCGTCGTGTTGGCGAACTCGCCATTTTCTGGGTCGCTTGCGACTTTGAGCTCGCCGTCTTTGAGGTAGCCGATGACGCCGTCGCCGATGTGAGCGATGATAAAATTGCCACCCTTTGCCGCCACGGCTAAAAGCGTGCATGCAAGCTCTTTGATCTCGCAGGCGTGGGACGCAGCAAGGTCATTTAGCGTGGCAAGGCACTTGACTAAGATATCTTGCTTGACTTTTAGCGCGTCGTCGCAGGCGAAATAGTCGTCAAAATTTTCGCGCAAAATTTCGCAAATTTTAGCGCTTATCGCGCGCGAGCCAAAGTGCGATAGTTTGGCGCTTCCCGCGCCATCGCTAAGGGCGAGTGCGCAAAAATCGCCATCTGCTATGATATGCGTGGCGTCTTGACACGGCGTGCCGTTTGCAATGTGTGAGCGCCCTTGGACGCGCGATTGCAGAGTGTTCCAAATAGACGCCGCGGTCGTATTTTGGCGCGGAATTTGGGCAAAATTTAGCGTGGCAAGGGGTGAAATTTGAGAAAATTTATAACGACTGGGATTTGACCCGAAATTCGGGTCAAATTTGAAGGTGTGCTCGCTCACAGAGTGCCCCAGCCAGCGATGCCGTCGGTGTCAAGCTTGATGCTCTCTCCTGGCGTGCTTTGCGATGTGGCAGAGACGCTGCGGCTAAGCCAAGTGAAAAACTCGCGGAAATTTAGCCCTTTTAGGCGCAACGGTGTGCGTTTGGGCGAAAATCTGGCAAGCAGGTCCATATCCGCGTCTTCACCGATGCCGATCGGAAAAATCGTGAGTTTTTTGCCATTTATCATCGAGACGGTGCGCTCGATTGCGCGCTCAAGCTCGGCTTGCGAGCCGTTTGGCTGACCATCGGTCATCACGACAAGCCACGGCTGATAGTAATTCACGCCGTTTTCTTTGTACTCGTCTTTGCGGCGCTCGAGCATGTCAAGTGCCATATTTACGGCCTCGCCCATCAAGGTATTGCCGTAAGCTCGCAAATGCGGCGCTTCGTCGCCCTCGATCGTGCCAAAATCCCGCACACACTGCACGTCTGATCCAAATGTCACGATGGCGATTTCAGCCGAAAACATCGCGATCTCGTCATCTTTAATCGCGTCAAAAAAGATTTTGACGCCCTCGTTTAGCTCATCAATCGGCGCGCCGTCCATCGAGCTGCTGACGTCCAAGCATAGGCACACGGGCACTCTTGCGGTAGGATTTTCTACCAAATCGTTTGGTTCAACCATTTTTACTCCTTTGTTAAAATTTGTCAAATCCCCTTGAGCGGGTCAAAAGCGTCACAAAAGAGTTGTGTAATGATAGCGAAATTTTACTTATTTTTTCGACAATCTTTGCATCTTTTTGGCAAATCATAGCCCATTTTCATATAAAATTTATAATCATTTTGCGTGATTATAAATTCCTTTCCGCAATCTTTACAAATTCGTTTTTCTTTCACTTTATTTCCATTTTTGTAACAATTAAAACATAAATTTGGCTTGAATTTACTATTTTTCTGAGCGACAAATTCAGTTCCGCAATTTTTGCATTTTAATAAAATTTGTTTATCAGACCAAATTTTAGTTCTTGTTGGATAAATTTCATATGACATAGGATCGTCAAATGTGCCTTTATCAAGATGATTTAAGTACCACTTAAAAAGTTCAAGCCACTGTTTGCTATTTAGCCTTGTTTGTTCGGTTGAGTATTCGCCGCCTTTGGCAAAAGTCTCATAAAATGCGGTTTTGATTTTGACTGGCAGATGACTCCACATATATCGCCATAGTCCCTCGGGCGCTTTTTTATTTGATTTTTCGCCAAGCGGATATGAAAAATCCATCTCCATTATATTTTTTACTGCGCTTTCGCCGCCTTGCTTGGCGTATGGTGGTTTGCCAGGCAACATAATCATAAAAAGCAGCGTCGCAACGGCGAAATTTTCATTTCCGATAGTGCGCAAAAATTCGCTATATTTTTTGCCTTGAATTTCAGGTGCGGTGAAATTTGCCATGCCGACAACGCAGGGGAAATTTTCAATCTGATAACTATCAGTATCTACCAAACAAATTTGCTTTTGAGATATAATTAAAATATTTGCTGGATTTATATCGCCGATTAAAATATTTCTATCATGCAGATATTTTATTTTGGTCAAAATCGTCACGCAAAGCTCTACTAAATCTCGCTTTTTCCAGACTGGAAATTTCTTTTGAAAAAGCGGCTTTAAAAATAGACTTCGCTGGATTTCAACGCCCTTTGCGCTTGGCATAAGATAGCCTACAAATTCCTTTTTTGAATTATAAATTCCAGCACTTGGAAAGCAAATTCCATCGCAATTAAGCGATTTATTTAGCATAATTTTGATTTTTTCAAATTTGCGCTGCGTGAGACTTTTGGCGTTATAAATCTTAGCGACAAAGCCATTTATCGTAGTTTGATAGACGCTTCCTTCGCCGCCAGTGCCAAGCTCTTTGATTAGTCTAAGCGAGCCATTTTTGGTATAAACTGTGTCATTTAATTTTGGAATTTCAGAGATATTTAGCGGGGCGTTTGAGAGATTTGTAACATATTTGCAGCTCATAAATTTTTCATGCTCTGGGATTTTTATTGGGGTGCTTTTTTGTGCTAGTTTTTGGGGAATGAAAATATCATTATAAGAGCCAAAATAGCCATATTTATTTACTCTTTTGATTGTTATTTTATTGCCGTGTGTTTTATATAATTGCTCTGCAAAATCATTCCATTGAGTAGCTATCATCAACTTTTTTGTATCTGCAAGTCTGTCTATAATATCGGCTAAAATATTTCGTAGTTTTTCTTCAGTCATATAGTCTAAAATTTCAACAAACCCTTTTTCTTCAAGTTTTGGTAAAAATGCTCCAACTTTAGTGGCACGAATAGATATTTCTACATCATCGTTATTTCGCATCCTTAAAACTTTATTATATACTCTTTTTAATACCAAGATTTTTCGTTTATATTTGCGCAGATATGGTATTGCATTTAACCAAAATTTATCTTGCGCCGAGTGAAGCAGTGCGCTTGCATCCATAATAATATGATATTTGGCAATCTGCTGCTCAAATTTCTGCTGAAATTTATCTTCTTCCATCATCTATTTATGCCACTTTCTATACTCATTTATATCATTATTTATTTCGTTATTATTTTTGGGGTCATAATCAATAAACATATCTTGATTAAATTGAGCGAATTCATTATCTTTTAAAAATATCGTCATAATATCTTTTTTGCCAGCAATTACATAATATATAAAATCAAAAAATAGACGTTCTTTGACAAAAGAGACATCGTATCTGCCGGTTTTGCAAACCGAGCCCAGCAGTCCATGCACCTCAGAGCGCGAGAATTCTCGTCTTGACACTTTGGCCTCAAATCTCTTTATTTTTGGGCTATTTTCCATAGGGTCTATCACTAAATATAAGCGAATTTTATCGTCCTCTTTTTTGCCTATTAAATTTAGCAATAATAAAAAAATTGTAATCGCCATTCCGCAGTATGAATATACACTTTCTTTTAGATAAATTCCTGCTAAAATTACTAAAACTGATATTAGTAAAGATAATGCAACTCCCGGCGGATTAAATTTCCAAAATAGCTCATTTAATCTATCAAATTTCATACTTTATGCTCCATAATTATTTTATTGTATTTGCTAAGAAAATCTGCGACTTGATTTTTGATATTTAGATAGTTAGTTTTCGTTCTAACATGTGCCAAATCGTTTCTAAAAGCATCAACTCTATCATATAAATTTCCTTTTTTCATCTTTTTTTGTTTTTTGCTATAATATTGGAAATCATAAAATCTTGGATATGATTTTATAATTGTTTTTAACTCATCCGATGACAGATCAAACCTTTTTGCGGTTTTGGCAAGTTTTGCGAAATTTTCATCAAAATTATCTATTTCGCTAATTTCAATATAGCGTAATTTCATAAGTAAATCATACATATCATATGAATAGTTTTTGTATGGTGGTTTTTGATTTAATCTCGATACCTTATCTTGCATTTTTATAATTATATTTTTAGTATTTTGATTATTTTTTAGATATGATTTGACATACATTCGCATACTCTCAAACAGAAGCGCGACCGATTGAAATAGATAGTTTTTCTCATACATTATTTGGGCGAGTTTGGCGTATGTTTGGTAATATTTTTTGCCATCAAAATCTGTCATTTTATTGATATTTGAGATTAAAATTCTTACTTGATTCTTAATAGCAACGATATTTTTAGCGTGCTCTAATTCCGCTAAAAGCGCGCTTTTGCTATCGAGCAGATTGCCGATATTTAGCCCCAGAAGATTGTCTGAGAAATTTTGCATCGCCTTTATGAGATTTGTCGCGTCAAATTTGGAATTTCTGCTCACTTTTATATGGCTTGCTACGGTGAAATTATCATCAAAAGCGCTAATTATAAATGCCAAATTTGAGATATCTAAATAATATTTTAGATCGATAATTTCATAGCTTTTATTTCGCTCCAACTCTTTGGTAAATAAAATCTCTTTTATCTTATTTGTATCTGCGAAATTTTGAATAATCAAATCAACAATCATCAAAATCGACAGATGTCTAAATCCATGCGAAACATCCACTACAATCTCATCATAATCGCAAATTATCGCATCAAAAATTGCAAAAATTTCATCAAAATCAGTGCTATTTATTTCGTAGCCATTTTCAAAAATTTCATCGCTTAAATTTAGCAAATTTTGATTATGCTCTTTCGCCTCTGGCGTAAAAATCGGCACAATATCACATGAGTAGTTTTTGAGTATCAAATCAAAGACATTATGATATTCCCTGCTTTCGCCATTATACGAATATTTAGCTTTTTCGTCCTTTTTGCCCGCGATGCCAAGAATGGTAATGACCGCTTTTCTGCTTTTCATCGTCTGCCTCAAATTTGCTTAAATTCGCACAAAACCCAGCCAAAAGGCAAGCCGTCTTCTGTGAGCCAAATCGTGCTCTCTGGCGTGCCACTCCAAGTGACCGCACGTCGTCCAGAGTGCTGACCAAGGCGCAAAATAAACTGATTTTCCTTTGGAGTTATGCGATTAAAGCCCTTTCGCAGCGCCTTACTCGTGCCAATGTCGGTAAAAAGCGAATCAAAAATCGGCGCGTAGTGGGCGTTGCAATATTTGGCAAGCTTTGGAATATCCAATTCATCGCACTTGACGCTCACTACGCTCTCAAAGCGACAGCTTGGCAGGATAAATTCCAAATATTGAAAAACGCCGCCGCCATCGCTACCATCGCGCTTTGTGTTCGTGACTTTGTCGATTTTCGTGCCTTGGGCTAAAATTTGGCAATCGGCAATCAGCAAATTTTTAAAAATGTTGCTATCGCCGGGCTTTTGCGTGCGCTCTTTGACCGTTTCAATGCTATTGCCAGCAGATATCAAATGCGCGCCAAATGCCGTAGAAATCGAGCCTTTGATGGAACTGCCAAGAAGCGTCGGTTTGTGCGAATTTGGCAGGCGGTAAATGCGCGAAATGGCAAATTCGTTGTAAATTTTGCGCCCGCGGCTTTCGATTTGGACGGGCTTGCCAAGGTGCGCGGCGTAATATTTTGCCACTTCGCTTGCTACCCAGACCTTGTATTTGGCGATTTTTTGGGCGACTGAGGCGTGACGCTTGATAAAATCATAAAGCCGCGCGCGATCGCCTGCGATGCGCAAAAACTCATCCTTTTTATCTTGCGGCAAATTTGCATAAAACTCCATCTCATCGAACGCGTAGAGATAATCCTTGCCGCCATCAGCGCAAATTACGTAATTTGTCGGCTCGTAATCCTTGCCAATGCCGATATGAACGGCGCTAAGCAGCGTGAAAGTTAGTTTATACCTTTTCATTTTTCTCCTTTATGCAGGTCGGCAAGACGATCGCGTAGCCTTGCTGGACGATGTGGTCGCGATTTGGCGCGATGTTTCGCACGGATTTGCCGATATATGGCTTATTTGCGTCAAATTTGCGCGTGATAACCGCGCCCGTGTCGGCAAAAAGGATCGGATTTTTAAACGGATTTGGCGCGTCAAAGCCGATTTTACCAAAGCGCGTAAAAGTGGTGTAAAATGCCTGCTCGCCGGCATTTTCGTCCAAATTCACGCCAGCTAAAATGGACGGCGAAAGCGTCATCACGGCGTTTGAGGTTTCAAAATTTTTGGATTTTGTAGCGCAAATTTCGCAAATCTTATCCACGCTAAATCGCCCTTTGCCGATACTTGTGTCCGCGCCAAAGCCCATATTAGCGAGCATTTGTAGCGTAGATTGCAGCTCAGCCTCGCTAAATTGCGTCTCGTCAATCAAAAAATAGATGTCGTGCGGCACGCCACGCAGCGCAAACTCAGCCCTGCTAAATGGCGCAAAATCCTCGCCAGTCGTGCCGGTTAGGCGCGAAATGGAGTTGTGCATCGTCACACTCTCGCCAAGCGCGTCAAATTTGGTGTTTTGGCGCGAGATATTGTTGCGAAATTCCTTGAATTCGTCATTTTCTTTGGCAAGCGCTTTAAACATCGCCTCTTTTGTAAGCGCCGCGCCGAAATTTCCGCTGATTAGATTATCCATCGTGAGCCAAATTTTCTTGCGAATGCTCTTTTTATCGCTATTTTTATCATTTGGCGGAATAAAAAAATTCATCGGCAAACTGGGCTTTGGCAAAAATCCGCTTGGAAACGCATCGCTCGCTATCAAAAATGGCGTGCCGTCATAATTCGCGAGCAAATCCCCAAGCCGCTCTTGTCCGAAACCAAACCGCACCGCCCAGCAGATGTGCCCAAAAATGGTGTCGCCCTTTAGACGCGTGGCGAAATTCGAGCTTGGCGTGATCGTGGCTCTTAGCAGTCTCATCACTCGCTCCAGCCAGATTTGTTGCTAAATGCCACTCTGCCATATCCGCGCGAGCCTGAGCCGCCAAGATAGTCGTTTTCTACGAGATTTAACGCAGTCTCAACCATTGATTTTAGTGCGGTTTCGTCATCGCCGTCAAAGATTTTTAGGCGAATTTCGTAGTCAAATTTCACCCCAGCTGGCACGCGCTCGATCTGGCGCGGATGTTCGGCAGTGCCCTTAATTCGGTTGATTATGTTCTCATATTTTGCCTCGCTTAGCACCATTTCCTCTTGCCCCTCGCTCAAAGCGCAGTCGCTAACACTTATGCGCGTAATCGCAGGCTCGATTTGGCTGGAATTTGTATTCGCGTTGCCAAAGAGTTTGACCAAATTTAGGGCATCCTCCTTGCTCACACTCGGCGCGATTTTATCTATCGCAAACGGCTTGCCGCCATTTAGCCCAGCAAGCCCCAAATGCCACTCCAGCAGACTTCGCATCTTGCCTTTTAGCGAGCTTCCGGGGATGTAAGGCTTATTTGTGTTCGCGTCTTTTATGACTTGGCTATCGATACCGCCGATTTTCATCGCATCATCGCCGCCGCCGATGTGAAGGCCGGTTTTTAGCACGATTGTGCCGCTTAATTTTAAAATTTTCATCACTCTCTCCTATCTCTTTGCAAAGCCCATCACGGCCTCAAAAAACAGCTTGAAAACGCGCAATTTATCGGCATTTTCCACTTGTGCTACGCAAATCTCAATCATCTCCACGAACGCATCGTCCATTTTGTTTCCTTGGCGCGCCTTTGCGTAGGCGACTTTGGAATTTAGCATTTTGATAAAGGGCAAAATTTCATCAAACGGCGCTCCACGGCTGGATTTGTCGTAATAATCAAGCACATATTCGTAGAAATTTCGCATTTGGCTGGACGTCGTGACTTTGCACGCAGCCGCCACGCCGCGCGCTGTCGCGTCAAATAAATTTGGATATTTTTTATAATCCAAAATCAACTCTTTTTTGATCTGTTCGGGCAGTTTGTTTGCCGGAAATTTAGCCATTTTTTCTCCTTTTATAAATTAGTTCGCACAAAAACATTTTAGTCGCGCTCGGGTGCTGCTCGATCTGATCGCTCAAAACGCGCTTAAATTCATCGCTCAAATCCGCATTATTTCGCGAAAGTGAGTAGCGAAATTTGGATTTCCACATGGAATTTACAATATCAAATTTGAGATTTTTTGACATATTACAAAATATCAAAAGCCGGTACAAAAACGCCATATTTAGCTCATCTTTTACGCCGCTAAATTGCTCATTTAAAGTATTAAAACTCTGCAAATATTCATCAAATTTGACCGTCTCGCCAAAAAGCGTGATCGCATTTTTTGGATTTTCGCTTGTCTGCTCGCTGTCGATGCCCTTTGCCATCTCAAGGCACTCCTCGCTCACGCGCGCAAGATAGGCAAGCGGCGTGTGTGGCTTGCAAATCACAAGACCAAACGAGATGGTGAGCGCGCCGCCGCAAAATTCAGCGAATTTGCCGCGGATAAAGCGCGCAAATTCGAGCACTTCGTTCCACGCGCCGATCAAAAACAGATCATCGCCGCCAGCAAAAATGGTGTAGATGTTTGGGAATTTCGTGCGCAAAACGTGCGGCACACAGTGGCTAAAAAAGGCATTTAGCCGCGATGAAAACTCGCTAAATGTCGCAAAATCGGCGTTTATGCCCTCTTTACGGATGAAAGTGCCCATATTATCGACATCGGCTTTGAGCACGCAAAGCGACTTGACGCCGCTCTCATCGTCCGCGCCGCGCGAGTTTTGCGCGATCTGCTCGAAGGTCAAAATCTCGCCGTCGGCGCCCTTTGGCACATACGAGCGCAGCGCATCGTCGATCTTAAGCGCAAAGTCTGCAAAACCGATGCCAAGGTCGTTTTTGGCGTGAATTTGCGCCTGCGTGCCTGTCAAAATTTGCCCAAATTTGATAAATTTGTCGCAAATTTCGCAATTTTCATTGCTTGCCTTGCGCAGATTGCAGATAGGGCAGAGGTTTTGATTGTTTAGATCCGCAGGATAGTCCATCTCGCGGGCATTTTGCGTGAGATTAAATTTCGCAAATTTTGCCATCTCCACAGCATCGACTGCGCGCCGCCTAAGCCCCTCATAATTGCGTTTCCACTCATCCTGGCTAAAACTCACGACGCTAATGCCGACACCTGAAATGCCGTAAAATTCGCGGATAAAGTAGCTATCGATCTGCTCTCTAATCTGCGCGATTTTGCCCTCGGCGTCCTCGCTTTGCGGCGCGATGATGTCAAATTTGCCAGCATTTGCGCTCAAAATCTGCGCGCCATCGCCAAGCGCGCTCGCTACATGCCGCGCCAAAGCCTCCATAAAGAGCAAAATGAACGCAGACTTCGCGCGAAGCACCTTGCTTGCGTGCTTGGTGGCAAGCCCGTGAAAGATAAAGTCCTGAATGCCGTAAAAATCGCCGCAGATTAGAAGCATTTTTTCGCTCAAGCGCGGCTCGGTAAATTCGGGCTCGGGCAGCTCGTGCGCCGTGCCAAACGCCTTAAAATCGTCAATTATTTTCATCAATCCCCCTTATTTCGTAGTTTCCAAGCCCAAAGGCGGTCTGCTTGCCCACGCCGATTAGCTCGCCAAGCCGCAGCCACGCCCACTCCGCGTCGCTCGCGTTTTGCACGGCGATTTCGCCCATGAGACCGCCAAGATTCATCGCCGTTTGTTGGCGATTTGAGTATCTCGTAAGCTCGGTAAAATGGAGCTTCGCGTGCGAAACCGCGCCGCTAAGTGGTCGCGGAAAATTGCTCAAATCTTGCCCTAAGATCGCCAGGTAACGCTTATGGATACTATCAAGCAAAATGTCCAAATTTAGGCGGTTTTCGCGCAGCAGTGTGCCGCCAGATTTGATGCGAAGCGGCGTACGAAAAATTATCTTAAAATCGCGCAAATTTTGCCCAGCGCAAAAATCCTGCAAAAAATCCTCGCCAAGGCAAATTTGCCCATTTTTGCGGGCGTTTGCGTCATTGACAAAGAGGTCGTAGTGCGCAAATTTCGCGCGAATTGCGCCAAGACCGATGTTGCGAAGCAACATATCGAGCGCAGCCGCGATATATGGGAGTTTGCGCGCGCTCTTGTCAAACAAAAAAATGTCGAAATTGTAGATCGGCGCGCCCAAGCAAAAGCCCAGCCTAAAGTCGTGCGCGGTGTTTTTGCGCTCGTAAAAGTCAAAATAAACGCAACTGCTCTGCGCAAAACAGCCGTCACAGCGCTGTTTTGGGTTGATGCAGCTAACACGCCGCAGCGCATAGCCAAGCCCGCCGCGGATCTGAGAGCCGATAAAAAATGGCGGCTTTGCCTTGATGATGGCGGAAATTTTGGCGAATTTGATGGTTGGAATTTGTGGCGAAATTTGCTTTAAATTTGGCGATAAATTTGGCGAAAGCGTGGAAATTTGCGTGGAATTTGATTTGGAATTTGCTGAGTTTTGCTCCGCCAAATTTGGCGTAAAATTTTCTGAAATTTGTGCAGGATTTTGGGTAGTCTCTAAATTTGGCGAGCGATGATTTAAATTTCTCTCAGAACCCCCCCCCATTTGGCGCGGTTTTGCCCTGCGGCGTGCCTAAAACGCCCGAAATTTCGCTATTTGTACTCACGGAAAATCCTATGCTCAAACTCGGAAATCTTGCGCAAAATGCCATTTTCACGCACTTCGCGCACAATGCGCCGCGTGGTCGCATAGACCGGCGCGACGCCGATACTGCGCGCGAAATTGACCATCGCAAAAGTCGCGCCAAAATCGCCCGAAATGACCGCCACATCGCCCTTGCTGGCGTGCGTGCGCAAAAAATCCATGAAGTCCGTCAAATCAAGCTCGCGCGCGTCCGGATCAAAGGCGCTCCAGCGGCTCTGCAACGTCTCCGGCAGGCTCACAAACTCATCCGCGCCCCAAACTTCGCGCGCCTGAGTGCGCTGCGCGTCGGTCAAAGTGTGCGAGAGAAGGATAAAAAATTTCATGAAAACCTCTTTTTTCTCGTAATTATACAGAAGATTTGCTAAAAAAATTAGAAAAATGGAAAAAGTTTATGAATTTAGTAGAAATGGTGGTTAGAGGCAGAATCGAACTGCCGACACGCAGATTTTCAGTCTGCTGCTCTACCGACTGAGCTATCCAACCACCTAAAAAGCGCAATTATATAACGAAAAAGCTTAAAATAGCATAAATCAGAGCGAATTTGCAATTTTTTTGTTGATTTCGCGCTCGCGCTCGCGATAATCGGGCATAATCTCGCCCAAAAGCGCGTAAAATTCGCGTCCGTGATTGGCGTGAATTAGGTGCGCCATCTCGTGCAACACGACGTATTCAACCAAATTTAGAGGCTTTTCGAGCAGTCGCAGATTGAGATTGATGTAGCCCTTTTTGCTGTTGCAACTCCCCCAGCGCGTCGTCATTTTGCGGATTTTAAGCGATTTTATCTCGCGATTTATGCGCGGCTGAAATTTAGTTATCAACTCCTCAAAAATCTCTCTCGCGACCATTTTTTGCCATTTTTCGGTGATTTTTTCCTGCGTTTGGCGGTGCAAATTTATGATAAATTTTTCGTCACAAATTTCAGCAAAATCTCGCTTATTTTGGGATTCTTGCACGCAAATTTCATATTTCTTGCCCAAAATTTGGATATATTTTTGCGAATCTTGCGCCAAATTTGCGTAAAATTCGCGCCTTTTCTCAATCCAAGCAATGTTTTTTAGCACAAACGCCTTAATATCATCCAAACTCGCCCAAAATGGGGCACTCAAACACACACTGTCTGGCTTAACGCGCAAAATTAGGCGCTTGATGCGCTTTTTTGTGATGCGAATTTCGATGCCGTAAATTTCGGCGATTTTTGAGTTATTTGCCATAAATTTTGCGCAAATTTTCCATCTTTGCCGTCGCATTTAAAAGCAGCATATCGCCCAAAACTAGGCGCGTCATCGCGGTTGCGACGACACTTCCGCGAATGCCAATGCAAGGGTCGTGGCGACCTTTAAGATTAACTTCAGTTTCGCTGCCATTCGAATTTATCGAGCTTTGCGGCAAGAAAATCGACGGCGTTGGCTTAAAATAGGTCTTTATGAGGATATCGTTTCCATTTGTCATGCCGCCTAAAATTCCGCCAGAAAAATTGCTTTTAAAGCCATTTTTGTCCATTTGATCGTTGTTTTGGCTGCCTTTTAATCTGCTTGCGTTTATTCCTGCGCCGATTTCTACGGCCTTTACGCCATTTATGCCCATCATTGCTTCCGCAAATTTGGCGTCTATCTTATTATAAAGCCCTTCGCCAAGCCCAATTGGTGGGTTTTTGATGCGTGTTAAAACCACTGCGCCAACGCTATCATGGGAATTCTTCGCACGCAGAATTTCATCTTTAAATTCCGTTTCCAAATTTGGCAAAAGCGCGAAAACTTCGGAATTTGCAGCAAATTCAAAATCAAATTTGTCCAAATTTTCGTAAATTTCCATGCCGAAATTCACCGCCCCAACGCTTAAAACGCCACTTTGGACGCAAATTCCAAATTCATTTAAAAGCAGCTGCGAAATAGCGCCGCCAGCCACTCTAATGGCTGTTTCTCGTGCGCTCGACCTTCCGCCACCCCTATAATCGCGGATTCCGTATTTATGAAAGTAGGTGAAATCCGCATGTCCTGGGCGAAAGAGCGACTTGATATTCTCGTAATCGCTTGAGTGCTGATTTTCATTGCGAATTATAAAGCCAATCGGCGTGCCAGTGGAAATTCCATCAAAAATTCCGCTCAAAAGCTCGATTTTATCGGCTTCTTTTCGCGCAGTCGCGAATTTTCCGCCAGGGCGCCTTTTATCCAGTTCGTTCTGGATGAAATTTGCGTCGATTTTTAGACCCGCAGGAATGCCATCAACCACCCCGCCAATCGCAATTCCGTGACTCTCGCCAAACGTCGTAAGCCTAAATTTCGTGCCGAAAGTGTTCATTTTATCATCTCGATCGTGATTTGAGCGGCTTTTTGCTGCGCCTCTTTTTTGCTTTTGCCAGACGCCTCGCCGTAGCTCTTTTCGCCCAAAATTACAGCGATTCGGAACTCTTTATCGTGATCCGGGCCTTTTTGATAGACGAGTTTGTATGTCGGCGTGAGGCCAAATCGCGCTTGGGTGATCTCCTGAAGTGCCGTCTTATAGTCTTTTGCGAGGGTATCAAGGCTAATATTTGGGTAAATTTGTTCCAGAAGCGAAATGGCGATTTTTTGGCACATTTCAAGTCCAGCCTCAAGGTAAATCGCGCCCATCAAAGCCTCGAACGCGTCCGATAAAATGGAGTTTTTCTCGCGTCCGTGGTTGTTATTTTCCGAAGTGGAAAGGATGAGAAATTTATTGAGTTCGAGCGCCCGCGCAAATTCGGCAAAACTCTTCTCATTGACCAAAGCAGCGCGAAGCTTTGAGAGGTCGCCCTCTTTAACCGCCCTAAAATGGGTAAATAGATAGTGTCCAATAATCAAATCCATGACTGCATCGCCCAAAAATTCGAGCCTCTCATTATTGAACATATTTTTTGAGCTCTTATGCGTCAGCGCAATTTTGAGCAAGCGTTGATTCTCAAATTCGTAATTTAGGCGCTCTTCTAATTCCTTAAACATCGTTCTCCTTTAAATTTAATGCTTCTTGTTTTGCCATTTTATCGCACTCCTCGTTTTGCGGATGGCCGCTATGGCCCTTGACCCAGTAAGCAGCGATTTCATGTCCGCGCGAAATTTGCAAAAATTCGTGCCAAAGCGGAATGTTTTTGACATTTTTGAAATTTCTTTTCTGCCACGTCGCAAGCCACGAATTTATCGCATTTGCGACATATGAGCTATCGGTGTAAAGCTCGATTTTGCAAGGCTCTTTAAGCGCTTTTACGCCCTCAATCACCGCACGCAGCTCCATTTGGTTGTTTGTCGTGCCAATTTCGCCGCCAGAGCGCTTCAATTCGTGCTTTCCGTACTGCAGAATAAACGCCCACCCGCCAGGGCCAGGATTTCCCAAGCATGAGCCATCGCTAAAAAGTAGCACCGATTTCATCGCTCTTTTCCACTATTTTTGGGACGATTTTCACGCTTTGAAGCGCGTAGCACATCGGACAGCGATAAAAGTGCGTTGGGAAGGTGTTTTTGCACTTATCGCACAGATATTTAAAACTCAAATCCGAATTCACCAGCCCCGAATTTTGGAGCGCATTGATCGCATTTATCTCATAAAATCTGCTTTTTCCCGTCATTTGTCCGCTTTTTGCCAAAAAAATCGCCTTAAATTCGGCATTTTCGCTTGGAATTTGAAACCTTGAAAACCAAATTATATCAATGCAATCCTCAATTTTAGGTAAAACCGCAGGCATTTCGAGGCGATTTTTTATGGCAAATTCGAGCGCCATTCGGGCCGCAAGCGGAAATTTGCCGCTTAAATTCGCGATTTTTTCTAGCTTTTCTTGCGGATTTAAATTTTTATCATTTTGCATCATTTTTGCCTGCACGTACGCACTTTCCGCATCTGTGGCGACACCAAGCTCATTTAAGGAGCTTAAAACCTCTTTTTCGCGCTCAAAATCCTTCAAATTCTCGTAAATTACGCTTAGAATTCGCAGCGCCTCTTCGTTTCTTGGCGAAATTTCAAGCGCTTGAAGCAAAACGCCACTTGCGCGCTGCAAGAATCCAGCCTTAAAATAGACGATTCCGAGCTTTGTCAAAACCTCTTCGCGCTCTTTTTTGGCTTTAAGCTTTTCGAGCAAAATGAGATAAATGTTGATAGCCTTCTTAAAATCGCCATTTCGCACGAAAATATCTGCTAAAACGCCGTGCACTTCGATATCATCGATCGATTTTAATAGCTCAATGTACTTATTATCGAGCTTTTGTTGCTGATTAAATTTATTGATGAAATTTTCGATCCTGTGGCGCTTATCGTTTTTGGAGAAAATGCCCCAAAAGTAGCTTAGAATCGAGATTAGCAAGATAATTCCGATGAAAATAATGACACTAAAAAGCGGATCTTTTGTGTCTAAAAAAAATCCTTCCAAATTCCAAATTCCTGTTAAAATTTAGGCGGATTATAGCAAATTCAAAGTATAATCTCGCTTAGATAGTCGCAAATTTCCCCAGAAAGGTTTGGTTTTGATAAGCAAAAAAAGCATCGAAGAGCTGAAAAATCGCATCGATATTGTCGAGATTATTTCTCACTATTTGAGTGTGAAGAAATTTGGCTCGAATTATAAGTGCGTTTGCCCATTTCACGACGATCACAATCCGAGCATGAGCATAAATTCGCGCGATAATTACTTTCACTGCTTTACATGCAAGGCTGGCGGCGATGCGATTAAATTTGTGATGGATTATGAAAAAATTAATTATCCAGAAGCGATTGAAAAGATCGCTGGAATGCTAAATTTCGCGCTTGAATATACGAACGAAAAGTCGGAATTTAAGGTTGATAAAAAGATTTTAGAGACCGTAAATGCGCACTATCAAAGCGAGCTTTTTAGGCATCAAGAGGCGGTGGATTATCTTTATGAACGTGGTTTTGATAATAATCTCATCTATCACTTTGGGCTTGGCTGGGCGGGAAGTAGCGCGGAACTCTTGCGGCTTTTAGAAAATGAGCAAATTTCAAAAGAAGATGCCCTAAAAGTGGGAATTCTCAAAGCAAATTCCGACGGTATTTTTGCGAGTTTTATTAACCGAATCACATTTCCAATCAACAATCACGCCGGCAAGCTCGTTGGCTTTGGCGGTCGGACGATCTCAAATCACCCCGCAAAATACGTAAATTCGCCACAATCGGTCGTTTTTGATAAATCGCGCACGCTTTATGCGTATGATTTGGCGAAAAAACCAGCCATGCAAAAGCGCGAAGTGATCGTAACTGAGGGCTATATGGATACGATTATGCTTCACAAAGCTGGGCTAAATAACGCAATTGCGGTGCTTGGAACGGCTCTGACGAGCGAACACGTGCCGCTTTTACGAAGGCTAGAATCTAGAGTGATTCTTAGCTTTGATGGCGATGGTGCGGGCATTAACGCTGCTTTTAAGAGCGCGAAACTTTTAACCGCGAATGAGATTGACTGCAATGTTGTCATCATTCCAGAGGGCGCAGATCCCGCTGATATGGTGTGTGCAGGCAAATTTGACGAGCTAAAAAAACTGTATGAAAACGGCGTCGAGGGCGGATCGTGGGTGATCGCGCAGATCGCTTCGCAGTTTGATCTTTCGCGGCCGATTAACCGCCAAAAGGCGCTTGAAGCGATCGCTGAATTTACCAAAACCCTCCCGCCAGTGGCTGCGCAAGGGTATGTAAATGAGATTGAGAATTTATTAAAATCCAAATTTAATCCAAATTTGCTCCTAAAAACTGGCAACGCGCGCGCAAATTTCGCCCCAAATTCGCAGCCAAATTTCAGCAATCCGTCGAACAAAAAAAATGATTATTTGGAGCTGCAAATCATCAAATCAGCGCTTAGAAATGCCGAATTTTTGTACCTTATCAAGGATATCGTCAGCGAGCAGAGCTTTTTTTGCCACCGCGAGCTTTTTAAGAGTTTGGATTTGGCGAATAAAAATTTGGACGAAAGTGCCGAATTAAGGGAACTGATGCTAAATGATTCGGTGCCATTTTACGAGAGTGAAAGCGACTTAAGACGCGGACTAATCGCGCTTCAAGAGCGATTTTTAAAGCATCAAAAAGAGTGGGTGCGAACGTCAGATAGAGCCGATAAATTCGAGCTTTTACGCAAAATTGAAAATGATTTAAGAAGATTAAAAGGACTTTTAAAATGAGCAAATGTTTGGCACTTTTTAGCGGCGGGCTCGATTCTATGATAGCTTTGAAGCTTATGACGCTGCAAAATATCGAAGTTTTGGCGCTTTATTTTGATATTGGTTTTGGCTCAAAGGGCGACAAGAGCGAAATTTTGGCCTCTCGCGCGCATCAGTGCGGTGCGGAATTTAAAGTCATCGACATCAGAGATGAGTATCTCCAAAATGTGCTTTTTAGCCCTAAATTTGGCTATGGAAAGCACTTTAATCCATGTATCGACTGCCACGGCTACATGGCAAAGAGCGCGATTTTGATGATGCAGCGCGAGGGAGCCGATTTTATCATTACTGGCGAGGTTTTAGGTCAGCGTCCGATGAGTCAGCGCTCAGCCGCACTAAATCAAGTAAAAAAGCTAGCAAACGACCTTGATAGCGTGATTTTGCGGCCACTTTCAGCAAAACTGCTGCCGCCAACAAAGCCCGAAATCATGGGTATCGTCGATCGCGAAAAACTGCTTGACATCAGCGGTCGCGGCAGGACGCGCCAGATGGAGCTGGCAAAGGAATTTAAATTTAGCGATTACGAAACTCCAGCTGGTGGGTGTTTGCTCACGATTGATAGCTTCGCAAATAAAATTAAAGATATGATCGCGCACGAAAAAATTGAGAGTGAGAGTGATGTGGAAATTCTCAAATTTGGCCGCCACTTACGCCTTCCAAATGGCGCTAAAATGGTCATTGGCAGAGATGAGAGCGAAAATAACGCGTTGGGCGAAATTAAAAATTCCAAATTTGAGCAAATTTGGATAGAAAACGTGGTCGGCGCGCACTCATACATCTCTAAAAATGCCGAAATTTCGGATCTCACGCTTGCTTGCAGCCTGGCACTTGCCTATACAAAGGCAAAACCTGGCGAAAAATATTTTGTGCGCGTTGGCGAATTCCGCGCGGAATTTACGAATGAAACCGATAAAAAAGAGGCGCAAAAATATTTCATCGTCTAAAATTTGCGCCCAAATTTGAGCAAGAAATTGCGCAAATTTGAGCAAGAAATTTGAGCAAAAAATTGCGCAAATTTGAGCAAGAAAAGCGCTAAATTCCTAAATTTCACGCGAATTTAGACCAGTTTTTTATTTTGCCATTTTTTGCTTTTCCAGCGCAGCGTATTTGCCGTGCCTCTGAGCCATTCATCGCAAAAAAAGCCGATCCAAACGCCTAGAATTCCGATACCAAGGTGAATTCCCAAAAACCAACCAACCGGAATGCTTACGCCCCACATGAAGATAATGCCCATGTAGAAGGGAAATCGTGCATCACCGCTAGCGCGAAGGGAATTGACCATGACGATATTTAGCGTGCGGCCAAGCTCCATAAATACGCTAAGGAGAAAGAGTGGGCGCATGATCTCTTTGAGATTTTCGGTGAGGTGAAATGCATCCATTATCTTTTCGCGTGCCAAAAATACGATAACGACGAAGCAAAATGTGCTCACTAAGCCCCAAAATAGCGCCCGCCACGCCTGAAAATATGCGCGGTCAAAGTGGCCAGCTCCCACCATTCTGCCCACGATTACTTCGTTTGCGACGCTAATTGCGCTGCCGCCAAAAAAGACAAAGGCGGCGACTTGAAAGTAAATCGTCTGCACGCTCAAAGGATCCTCGCCCATACTCGCAACAAAGCTAAAAGCGACCAAATATTGGCCGATCCAGAGCAAATTTTCGCCTGCGCTTGGAAGGCCAACGGAGAGCATTTTTGAGAGAATTTCGCGCTTAAATTTAAAAAACAGCGAGAGGAAAAATTGAATTTTGATGATTTTTGCCAGCACAAATCCGAGCATAAAAATGCCCATAATCCGCCCAAACGCGGTGGAAATTCCAATGCCATAAAGCCCAAAATAAGGCAATCCAAACGGTCCAAAAAGTGCGATGTAATTGCCAGCAATGGTGAGCAAATTCATAATCACAGAAATTATCAAAATGTGCGTCACAAGCCCATAAACACGGATCACAGCGCTCATTACAATCGCCACTGCATCGATAAAAAAGACAATCGCAATCACGCGCAGGTACTCAAAACTAGGCTCTAAAAGGCTATCTGGAATTTGGAGTAAATGGAGCAAATTCCGCGCAAAAATAAAGACGAAAATGCCGCAAATTAGGCCAATTAAGCTATTAAACGAAATGCTGATGTGAATGGCGCGCACGGCTAGCTTTTTATCCTTTGCGCCAAGAGCTTGTGCGACTAAAACCGAACAGCCAACGCCAAGAAAGCTAAAAATGGTGATAAAAAGGCCAAAAATTTGATTTCCCGCACCCAAAGCGCCAACGAGTTTGACATCAACCAAACTAATCATATAAGTGTTGATAAAGCCCGTAAATAGGCGCAAAACCATATCTAAATAAATCGGCACGACAAGCCTTGAGAGCGAGAGTTTTTTCTCCATTTTTGCCTTTCTGTGAAATTTGGTGCGATTTTAGCAAAATTTTAGTAAAATCGTGCAAATTTAAAAAAGGAAATTCGTGGCTTTAATTGATTTGATTGGCGTAAGCAAGAAATTTAACGAGAAAAAAATCCTAGAAAATGCCGATTTTAGCGTAAATTCCAAAGAGCGAATCGCGATAATCGGCAAAAATGGCGGCGGCAAAAGCACGCTGATGAAGATAATTTGCGGAATTTACGAGCCAGACGAGGGCCGTGTGGTGCGCCAAAATGGCATTAGCGTGCAGATGCTCGCGCAAACGCCCAAATTTGATGAGATTTTAAATGTCAAAGACGCGCTAAAATCGGAACTGAAAGAAATTTACGACGCGATAAATGAGCATGAGCGGATTTTGGATGAAATTTCGCGTTTGGGCGAGAGCGTTGGTGCGGAGATTCTTGCGGCCGAAAAGCGTTTGAGTGACTTTATAATCGCAAAAGATGGCTATAATTTGGATAATAAAATCGAGCGCGTGATTGAGAATTTCAGCCTTAAAGAGTACGAAAATAGGGCGATTTCGTCGCTTTCTGGTGGCGAAATTCGCCGCGTTGCGTTGGGCGCGCTAATCCTAAAAAAGCCCGATATTTTGCTGCTTGATGAGCCGACAAATCACCTTGATGTTTATATGGTCAAATTTTTAGAGGAAATGCTCTTAAATTCGGCTCAAACGATTGTTTTTATCAGTCACGATCGCTATTTTATCGATAAAATCGCCACGCGCACGGTTGAAATTGACGATGGAAAACTCCTAAATTTCGCTGGTGGCTACGTCTATTATTTGCAAAAAAAGCAAGAAATTTTAGCAAGTCTTGCAAAGTCCCATGAGACGCTTCTTAAACAGCTAAAAAGCGAAGAAGAGTGGCTTAGACGCGGCGTTAAAGCGCGGTTGAAGCGCAATGAAGGCCGAAAAGAGCGCGTTTTGAAAATGCGCGAAGAGGCGAAAAAAAATCCAGGCGTCATTCGCCGCGTCAAACTTGAGTTGGAGCGCGCAAACAAGAGCTTTAATCAAGGCGGCATTAATCAAAACCGCCAAAAAATGCTATTTGAGTGCAAGAATCTGAGCTACGAAATCGCTGGAAAGCGGCTTTTTAGCGAATTTAATGCGCGAATTTTGCAGCGCGAAAGAATCGCCATCGTCGGCCGCAATGGCTGCGGAAAATCGACGCTTTTGAAGATTTTTCTGGGCGAAATTTGCCCTACAAATGGCGAAATCAAAAAGGGCGAGATAAAGATCGGATATTTTGACCAAAAACGCTCAAATATCGATGAGGAGAAGAGTTTGATCGAGAACTTTTGCCCAAATGGAGGCGATCACATCATTGTCCGTGGACATTATATGCACGTTTTTGGGTACTTAAAGAGCTTTTTATTTCCGCGCGAATACCTTGATAAGCCAGTTTCGACGCTCTCAGGAGGCGAAAAGAACCGTCTGGCGCTGGCTAAACTCTTCACCGATGAGTACGATTGTCTCATTTTAGATGAGCCTACAAATGACCTGGATATCGCTACAATCAATATTTTGGAGGATTATCTGCTCAGTTTTTCTGGTGCGCTAATCGTCGTCAGTCACGATCGCTACTTCACAGACAAGGTCGCTTCCAAGCTTTTTGCCTTTGAAAATGCCCAAATTAACGAGGTTCATAAGGCTTACAGCGAATATTTGGAAAATGAGGATGAATTAGCAGATTTAGCGAAATTTGAGGCGGAAATTTCGGCAAATTTGAGTGCGAATTCGGGCGGAAATTCGGGCGCGAATTTAAATTCAAATTCCAATGCAAATTCCGCGCAAACCACGAAAAAACCGACAAAACTAAACTACAAACAAAATAAAATTTTAGCCGAGCACCCAGCAAAAATCGCCGAACTCGAAAAGCGCATCGCCCAGCTTAATGAAATTCTCTCCACGCCCGAGCTTTACGCTAAATTTGGGCTTACTGAGCCGGCAAATGAGCTCGAAATCCGCAAAAATGAGCTCGAAATTTTGGAAAATGAATACTTCGAAGTGCTCGAATTTGAGGAGAATTTGGGCAAAATTTGAGTTACAAGGATTCCTAAAGCAAGGAGGATTCAATGCAATTACACTTCACAAATCCGCGCGAGCGCCGCTACGGACTGGCTTTCATCATCGGTATCATCGCGGGCGTCTTTGGCGCAGTGGTCAAATGGGGCTGGGAAGTGCCGTTTCCGCCGCGAAATCCAGGCGTCTTTTTTCCAGAGGGTGCTACTGAGCGCGTCACGCCGCCAAAGATATTTTTAGAGCAGCTGGGATTGCCCACAGATTGGAGCTTTGTCTTCTCTGGCGTCACTCAGCCGCTTTCGATTTTTATCGTGCATGTCCTATTTTCGGTCGTTTTTGGCGTGATGTACTGCGTGATAGCCGAAAAATGGCCACGCATCAAGATGTGGCAAGGCGCGGTATTCGGTATTGCGGTCTATCTGCTCGCTCACGTCATCGTAATGCCGCTAGTTGCGCAAGTACCGCCACTTTCGCAAATCCCAGCAGACGAGCACATTAGCGAGTTTTTCGGTCACATCGTCTGGCTTTGGGGCATGGAGATCGTGCGACACGACCTGCGCCACAGAATCACAAAAGAGGAAGATCCGGAGTGAATTTGAGCGAATTTAAAGCCGAATTTAGTCTGAAATGGTGGAAATTTGGTGATTAGAATTAAGCTAAAATTCTAAAGTAAATTTGGCGCGGAAATTTGGAAATTCCGCGCTAAAAAGAAGATGATTTTTATACTTTTTATAGACTTTCTAGACCATCTGTTAGAAACTTCAACTCGTAATCTAAATATTTTCTATGACAAACTATGAGCTCTCTAGCAATTTCTAATAT
>Ga0065711_1008871_pt1 | contig 24358 bp, 26 predicted proteins | sample Hoacrofraction12_FD_59098 | JGI IMG/M metagenome (GOLD analysis project Ga0065711, IMG submission 59098) | Hoatzin crop microbial communities from Cojedes, Venezuela - Epithelial fraction 12 v2 (version 2) | ecosystem: Host-associated > Birds > Digestive system > Esophagus > Crop | place...
CCACTGAGGTCTTCGTCTGTGAAGAAAGCAGCCTCTTTCTGATCAACGTATGCGGTAGGATCGTTCGTCGGGAACTCTGTCTTAAACTCTGCGTCGCCATAGTAAGCGGCAACGATCTTAGAGTTGATGCCGAACGGTGCGTTCAGAGTACCGATAAGCGGGTTGTAAGTCTGCTGAACGATGATGCCAGTGATTTGTTTTGCGATAATGTTCTTGATAGCATCTTTAAGATTTTCGATATCTTCCTTAATTTCGTCAATCTGCTCCTGGAGCACGCTGTCAGCAGCCTCTCTTGCGCTGATGAGGTCGTAAACCTGAAGAGTGTCGTTGAGCTCCTGTTTTGTAACAAGGCTATCTTTAACAGTCTCCCACCAGTTGTTGATGATGGTGTCAACTTGCTCTTTGGTCACCATTGTCTTCTCAATCACGTCGATGCGTGTGCTGTCCTGCTGAGCGAGGAGAAGAGCGTCATTGGCGGTCTTTGCAGCCTCTTTGATTTCATTGCTGAGAATGATGATGTTGTTTCTTGTATAGGTAGCAAGAGTATCGATTCTGTATGACAAGTTTGTTGTGTCGATAGCAGCAGGCATGTTCTTGATAAGAGAGTCAAGTCTGTCAGCCACAACTTTTACTTTATTGTCTGCATACTCGATAGAAGCGAGACCTTTCACAGCGTTGTCAACGTAATCTTTTGTAGCGTAATCCTTGAGAGCTGCCTCAAGGTCGCACTCGCAAGACTTGATACCTTTTGCCCACTCTTGGAGATCTGCGATATCGTCTTCTGCATCACCCATTCTTTCTTCCAAAGCATCAATGTCATCTTGAGCAGCGCCTAATTGTTGCCACAGGTGTGTGATTTCTGTTCTGTGAACATCAATAGAGTCTGCCAATGCCTCAGCAAGGTTGGTTGTGTAACCAATCTGCGACTTCAACACGGCGTCTTCGTCTGCTTGGTGGTCTGTACACGAAACAAAGCCACCCGCTGCCAGTAAGAATACGGCTAACTGGAGCGCAACTTTTGTAATTTTCCTTTTCATGTTTTTAAATTTACAAATTAAACTTTATCTGATACTGTCAATTATATCTTATTTCTTATTGTCCGCATAAACTTCACACCTTTTTTCTACAAAGGTTTCCTCCTTATCCGCTACCGCTGTCTATCCCCCTCCTTTCAGCCGTAGCCAAAACACGGCACGCGAGAACAGGTTGCTAAAAAGCGAAAATACGGGGGCAAAGTTAAGCATTTTATATCAATGTTGCACGCTTTTTCCCCGATAAATCCACGCTTTTAATGTTTTTCTTTATTTTTTCACAAACTTTTACCTCAAATATAACATAAAAACGATTGTGAATATCGGGTCAAGAGGCAAGCACAGAGTCGTACACCTCCATCAACTGTGCCGCTATCGCCTCATCGCCGAAGCGCAAGGCATAGTCGAAACCGGCATTGCGCATGCGCTGCGCCAGGTCCGGGTCATCACAAACCCTCATTATGCTTTCAGCCATCGCCTCCGCATCATCAGGGTCAACATAAATGCCCCCGGGTCCGCCAGCCTCTTCAAGGCACGAGCCGGTGCACCCTATCGCCGGCACCCCGCCGCTGACGGCCTCAAGCAAAGGTATGCCAAAACCTTCTATGCGGGAGGGGTAAACAAACACGGCAGCACGACGGTAAAGAGCGGGGAGGTCGGCGAAAGGCACGTTATGCAAAAACAAGAAACTGTCTTCCAAGCCCTCCTTGTGCAGAAACTCTTTAACCTTAAATAAATAAGGTGTAACCTTTCCCACTGCCACCACCTTGAGTCCGGAGGGTGCCACTTTCCTCATCGCTTGAGCCACGAGCATCAGGTTTTTGCGTTCCTCGATGCTGCCCACATACAACACATAGCGCGGGGGCAACGAGTATTTCGCCCTCACCCGTTCCAGAGCCTCATCGTCGATGTCAGCAGCGAAAGCCGGGTCACAACCCTGATACACCACCGTTATCTTCTCAGCGGTAATGCCGTAGCTTTCGATGATTTTTTGTTTCGTAAACTCGCTCACTGCAATCACCCGGTCGGCATCCTCACAGGCGCGCCGGAACTTAAAGTCATAGATTTTGCGGTCTATCGCCTTATAATACTGCGGATGGCTCTTGAAAATAAGGTCGTGGATGGTGACGATGCTCTTGCATCCTGACTTGCGGATATTCAGAGGCAGTTCGTTGCTCAGTCCGTGAAAGAGGTCGATGCCGTCCTTGCGGAGGTCTCTGCTCACGCCCCACGAGCGCCAGATGGCACGTGGAAGATGAGCACACACGCCTTTAGGGTAATGCCTCACGACATTCTCCGACAGGTCTATGTCGCGCAATGCCGCCTCTTTCTTCGGATTAGGTATATACAGATGCAAAGACTGCTCTGGCGCATACTTTTGCAATATGCGTATCACATAGCGGCTGTAGTTACCGAGTCCTGTGCGGTTCTGAGCCGCCCGCTTTGCATCGAAGCCAATGGTCATAATAATATTTATGGGGTGCGCCAAGAAAGGCTGCACCCCATAGATATAATGTTGATATTACTCTTTTGTAGGCTCAACGGCTTTCCACAGACCAGCGGCGATAGCGCCACCGATGAACGGGCCTACGATGAATACCCAGAGCTGGCTGAGTGCGTCTCCTTGTACGAAGAGAGCCGGACCGATACTGCGGGCGGGGTTCACGCTGGTGCCTGTGTAGTGGATGCCCACCAAGTGGATCAGGATCAGTGACAGACCGATAGCGAGACCTGCGAAATTGTTTGTAGCGCCATTAGTTTTACTTGTAGCTCCAAGCACCACAAACACGAAGAGAGCTGTGAGCACTGCCTCGATAATCATACCGCCAACAGGTGAGAGACCCTCAGCGCAAGTGTTTTGACCGAGCTTTTCTGGAGGAAGCCCCATAAGACCCACGATGCCGGCAAGCACTGCGGCAGCCAAGATGGCGCCGATAACCTGGAACACCATGTACATACCACAGTCCTTAGCGTCCATTCTGCCGCTGAGGAACACACCAAGCGTAATGGCCGGGTTGATGTGGCAACCGCTGATACCGCCAATGGTATAAGCCATGGCAACCACAGACAGGCCAAAGGCAATGGCCGTGCCAACAACAGATGCGGTGTCGCTACCGCAATTCAAACTCACGGCAGCGCCGCAACCAAGAAACGTCAGCACGAACGTGCCAATCAATTCTGCTAAATACTTTTTCATAATCTCTAAAAAATTAAAAATAAATGTTTATATTATAACGTTCCTTTTGTCTCTTTAGTACTTTCCCAATGCAGATTTTCACTGCTCTCCTTTTGCTCTTAATTCCTCTTGTAAAAAATCCATTACATATACCGGACCCTGATAATAAAGTCCTGTATTACTATCCTCTAATTTTTCCAATGTTTCAGAATTATAGAAAACATCCAACGCTTTTTCCAATCCCATACCATAATCCTCAATCAGCATCACCACCAAATCTCGCGCAAGGCATTCTATAAGATACCGCTTTGCTGTTTCTTCTTTATTCTCCATTTCCATATTATATCTTGTGTAATAGTTTCACTGCTCTTTCTGTTGCAAAAAAATATTGAAAAGTCGGCTTTATATATTGCAATCTTTTCATTAGTACATCGACAGATATATAATCCTCATTATATAATCTGATTTGCAGACCAACCTTGTCATCAGCTATCGGTCCATATACCACATCATAGTCATGTACATTCTGCGCTTTCTTGTTAAGTCTGTTAGTAACAATAAATTTTGCCCATTCTGGACTATAAGTGTCAAAATATAAAAACTTTAGGCTTCCGTCATACAAAGCCTTATCATCAAAGAGATACGTATTTAAAGTTCTTTCACCTCTTTTTGCCCTTACCACAGCAATACCTGCCATTACCTCTGCCTGAGCCTTGTCTGGACTCAAGTAGAATCCCTTACCGAAATCTTTTCCTGCACGTCCAAAATTAAGATTTATCTCTTCTATATCGACGTTTGAACCGTGATACAACGTCATCATACCATCTCTCCTCCGTTATTTCTACAAACAGCCGCGGCAAAATCCACAGCATCATCAAGCGACAGCGTGTGAAGCCCATCGTAATGTTCGATAATCGAATCTATTGCCAAATACTTTTTAAGGTAAGCATACGCTTTCCTCGTCGAGATTGAATAATGCTTTGCAAAACAACTAATCACGACTGTAAGATACTCAATAATGTCTGCTGTCTTCTGTGCCATACTTCTAACAACGAATATATTTCGAGGTGTATTTAACATACAACCTCATACTTATATGAATTACACCGCAAAGGTAAGCATTTTAAATGAAAATTGATAACTGAACGTTGCAAAAAATGCGATTGCAGACAAATTTTAAATTACATTAACATAAAAAGGCTTATATGTATTAATTTTTAAGACCGAAAAAGGTCTGAAATCGGGAAAAACTGCGTAACTTTGCAGTCGAAAAAAGTAGGTATAATGCCCAAAGCCAGTATAAAAAGATAAGGAGCAGCCAAGGGCAAGGTAAAAAGGTATTATTCACAACTTATAATTATAATTATGGCAACATTTGACAAGTCAATTTTGGAAAAGTATGGCATCACAGGTTCTACAGTGATTGCCTACAACCCCTCTTTCGAGGAGCTGTACAAAGAAGAGACAAAACCGGGCCTCGAGGGATACGAGGTGGGACAGGAGACAGAACTCGGAGCCATCAACGTGATGACTGGCGTGTTCACAGGACGCTCCCCTAAAGACAAGTACATCGTTGACGACGCACAGAGCCACGACAAAGTATGGTGGACTAGCGACGCATACAAAAACGACAACCATCCTATGACAGAGGAGGTTTGGGGCAAAGTGAAAGAGATTGCTATCAAAGAGCTGAGCAACAAAAACCTCTATATCGTTGACGCTTTCTGCGGTGCCAACGAGGCCACACACCTCGCAGTGCGCTTCATCGTGGAAGTGGCATGGCAGGCTCACTTCATCAAGAATATGTTCATACAGCCCACAGAGGAGGAGCTCAAGAACTTCGAGCCCAACTTCGTGATCTTCAACGCATCAAAGGCAAAGGTGGAGAACTACAAAGAGCTGGGTCTCAACAGCGACACCTGCGTGGCATTCAACACCACAAGCCGTGAGCAGGTAATCATCAACACATGGTACGGCGGCGAGATGAAGAAAGGTATGTTCTCAATGCAGAACTACTACCTCCCCCTCCAGGGCATCGCTTCCATGCACTGCTCTGCCAACACCGATATGGAAGGAAAGAACACCGCCATCTTCTTCGGACTCAGCGGCACAGGTAAGACCACCCTCTCCACCGACCCGAAACGTCTGCTCATCGGCGATGACGAGCACGGATGGGACGACGAGGGAGTGTTCAACCTCGAAGGCGGATGCTACGCCAAGGTTATCAACCTCGACAAAGAGAGTGAGCCGGACATCTACAACGCCATCAAGCGCGACGCACTCCTCGAGAACGTTACAGTGGACAAAGACGGCAAGATTGACTTCGCTGACAAGAGCGTTACAGAGAACACCCGCGTGAGCTACCCCATCGAGCATATCGAGAAGATCGCAAAGAAAGTGAACGGCAAGAGCGCAGGACCAGCAGCAAAGAACGTCATCTTCCTCAGCGCCGACGCCTTCGGAGTGCTGCCCCCAGTGAGCATCCTCACACCGGAGCAGACAAAATACTACTTCCTCAGCGGCTTCACTGCTAAACTCGCCGGCACAGAGCGCGGCATCACAGAGCCCACACCGACTTTCTCAGCTTGCTTCGGACAAGCTTTCCTGGAGCTCCACCCGACAAAATACGCACAGGAGCTCGTGAAGAGAATGGAGAAGAGCGGCGCAAAGGCATACCTCGTGAACACTGGCTGGAACGGCACTGGCAAGCGTATCTCCATCAAAGACACACGTGGCATCATCGACGCCATCCTCGGCGGAGCAATACTGAAAGCGCCCACAAAGAAGATCCCTTACTTCGACTTCGAGGTGCCTACAGAGCTCGAAGGCGTGGACACTGGCATCCTCGACCCGCGCGACACCTACGCTAACCCGCAGGAGTGGGACGACAAAGCTAAAGACCTCGCTGGAAGATTCATCAAGAACTTCGTGAAATACGAGAACAACGAGGAAGGAAAAGCTCTCGTGGCAGCAGGACCGAAACTCTAAGAGTATATCCTTATATATAAATAAGGTGTAATCACCACTTAAAAGACCTTCTCCACCGCGGAGAAGGTCTTTTTGTGCCATTTTGTAAAGAAAACGGTAAATTTTACACCTTTTCCAAAAAAAAGTGCCAAAATATTTGCAAGGAAAAGAAAAAAGCTGTAACTTTGCACCGTGTTCGTGAGAATGCATTCGTTATTCATTAGGTTAGTAGTTAATAGATTAAGGTAAAATTATGTTATTAGATTTTGAGTCAACGCCGACAGACGGTTATATGCAAGACTCTCACGAGCAATAGTTGCTATAGCTTCGAGTTTACGTTGACAGAAAAATTCAGGAGAACGATATGTGTGAACACGTCGTTCTCATTTTTTTTGCTCAAAAATGCCAATTTTTCACATTTAAACCCCTTTTTTTTGTATAATTCAAATAATAAAGTATAATTTTTTTTACACTTTACCCCAATCTCATTTTTTTTGATTAATTTTGCACCCGAATTATGCATTATTGAAAATGAAAAGAAAAATTTACACGCTGCTACTGGCAGCAACAGTGCTTATAAGTCTTCATTCCTGCCTCAACTCGGATGACGACTATACCACTTATAGCGACACCGCAGTGACCAGCTTCTCACTCGGAACGATAAAAAGACTGTACCACACCACAAGCTCAACAGGTGAGGACAGCACATATACAGGTTCACTGTATGCCTCGTCGTATGTATTCCATATCGACCACCAGAACAAAACGATATATAATACCGACTCGCTGCCTTTGGGAACCATCACCTCTAAAAGCCTCGTGACATTAGCAACGAAAAACGGAGGCTCGGCATACTGGAACATCAACGACACACTATACGCATACTCCTCTACCGACTCCATAGACCTCTCCGAACCGAGAACCCTCGTGGTGTATGCAAGCAATGGCGTTGACTACAGAGAATATACCGTTTCTGTGAACGTGCACCAGGAAGACTCATCAGAAGTGGTGTATAACCAATATGTCACCCAACAGGCATTTATGAAATTCACACAGATGGATGCCGTGGCAGCAAACGGATATATGTATCTCTTCGGCACTGACGGCACCACGACAGAGGTGTACAAGACGAGCATCTTCGACGGCAACACCTGGGAGCAAATCACTCCCGATATCACACTGCAGCCTACCGTGGCCAACAAAGTGATATATAGCAACGGATATTTCTATACATTAAACGGAACCGACGTGATAGCATCGGCAGACGCACGAAACTGGACCACGGCGGCCACAGGAACAAACCTCTCCTGCATCTTCGGAGCAGCATCAAGCGAAATCTACGCATTGGCCAACGACTACAATATAATGGTGTCAACAGACAAAGGACAGACATGGACCGCTGACGACTTTGATGAAAGCATGAAAGCGCAACTGCCTGTAGAAGACCTCAACTGCGTGGTGACACAACTCAAAACAGACAATGATTATGAGCGAGTGATGCTGGTAGGCAGAAGTAATGACGCTGACACCATGGCCACCGTATGGACAAAACTTGTCAACACCACCGACGACAGCAAGTCGGAAGAATGGTATAAAGTGGAGAGAAACCAACTCAACCACTACAACTACCTGCCTGACTACACGTCGATGAAGGTCATGAAATGTGAAGACTATCTCGTTGGCATGGGGTATGACGACGAAGAGGATGGGATCTCCGAGCCCTGGTTCTGCTATGACCACGGACTAACATGGAAAAAAGACACTTTATATAAAGCCCCCGATGAATTGGAGTGCGAAGGCTTCTTCACCGCTGCCATCGACGACGTGAATAAGATATGGATTTTCTGCGGAGGCACAGGACAGGTATGGTCGGTAAGACAAAACGGAGTGGGCTGGAGGTCTAAAGACAAAGAAGCAGCGCTAAGAGAACAATAATGAGAGGCGTAAAGACATATATAACCATAAAGACAGCCACCTGGCTCAGGGGGCTCATGGTAATATGTGCCATCATGCTCACCACCACCGCAAAGGCACAGGAAGACCCGGAATACCTCATGGACGCCGGAGCCGGAATAGGTATGGTGGGATATCTCGGAGACTTCAACGGCAAGCTCACCAAATGTCTGCAGCCTATGGGCACCGTCATCGCAAGATACAAACTAAGCCCGAGGATGGCAGTGGCAGTGGATGCGTCATACGGAAAACTCAAAGGCGGAAGCACATACACCGACACCTACTACCCCGACTATGCCAATGAACCATACGAGTTCAACAACAACCTCGTGGACGCCGGTGCGCATTTCGAACTCAATTTCCTGCCATACGGCACAGGAAAAGAATACAGAGGGGCAAAAAGACTCACACCATTCACCACGATAGGCATCGGGGCTACATACGTGTGGGGAAACGACACAAAATCGATATTCACAATGAATATTCCCGTGGGAGCAGGAGTGAAATACAAAGCCGCCGACAGAATTAACGTAACACTGCAGTGGACGGCGCACTTCTCGCTCAGCGACCAGCTCGACGGAAGAAAAGACCCGTATCAGGTGATTAGCAGCGGACTGTTTAAAAACACTGACTGCTACCACAGGCTGATGCTCACCATAACATACGATATATGGTCGAAATGTAAAGTTTGCAACAATAATGACGACTGAGATATGAACGAAAAATTAGATATGAACAGGATACCGCGCCACATCGCCTTCATCATGGACGGCAACGGGCGTTGGGCATCGCAGCAAGGACAGGAGAGAGTGTTCGGGCACAGAGCCGGAGTGGAAACAGTGAAACGCATCACAACAGCTTGCGGAGACTTAGGGGTGAAATACATCACCCTCTACACCTTCTCCACCGAGAACTGGAACAGGCCGGCAGCGGAGGTGTCGGCGCTCATGCAGCTTATCATCAACAACCTCGGAGACGATATCTTCATGAGAAACAACGCCAGGTTGATAATCATCGGAGACCGCGCAAGACTGCCCAAAGAGGTGGACGAGGGACTAAAGAGTGTGGAAGAGAAAACAAAGAACAACACCAAAATGGACGTGATACTCGCACTGAGCTACTCATCGAAATGGGAAATCACAGAGGCAGTGAAAAATATCGCCACAGAGGTGAAGGAAGGGAAGCTCAAGCCTGAGGACATAGATGAGAAAACCATCGACCAGCACCTCGCCACAAAAGGCATCCCCGACCCCGACCTGCTCATAAGGACCGGAGGAGAGGTGAGGATAAGCAACTACCTGCTCTGGCAAATAGCTTACTCGGAACTATACTTCTGCGACACATACTGGCCTGACTTCGATAAGGAAGACCTGGAAAAAGCCATCATCAACTTCCAGGGAAGACAGCGCAGGTATGGCAAGACAGAAGCACAGATAGAAAACGAAGGAAAATGAAAATACGCACAAAGATAGCACTGATAATGTCGCTCGTGGCAATTAACGCCGCGGGACAGGAAAAAATCGTCAACCCCGACATCTCATACACCGGCACGCCAAGGCAATGCGTCATCGGAGGCATCGCCGTGAGCGGTGTGGAAGGGTATGAAGACTATGTGCTCACAAGTCTGTCAGGACTCAACGTGGGGCAGAAAGTGGAGGTGCCTGGCACTGAGATAACAGAGGCAGTGAAGAGATACTGGAAGCACGGACTCTTCTCCGATGTCACAGTAACTGCCGACTCCATCGTGGGAGACAAGATCTACCTTAGATTCCACCTCGGACTGAGGCCAAGGGTGAGCACCATCAACTACTCCGGACTGAAGAAGTCGGAAAGGGAAGACATGGAGGCCAAGCTCGGCATCATGAAAGGCAGTCAAATCACTCCCAACATGATTGACCGCGCGAAAATCCTCGCAAAGAAATATTTCGACGACAAAGGTTTCAAAAACGCGGAGATCAACATCACTCAAAGGCAGGATGTGGCAAATCCCAACGAGGTGATCCTCGACGTGGACGTGGACAAGAAGTCGAAGATGAAAGTAAGGCAGATTAATATCTACGGCAACGAGAAACTCGCCACCTCGAAAATCAAAGGCTCGTTCTTCTCGAAAGGAAGTCTCGGCAAAATACACGAGGCAGGAAAGTTCTCAAACATCTTCAAATCAAAGAAATACACCGACGAGAGATACAAGGAGGCAAAAGAGGCCCTCATAGAAAAATACAATGAGCTGGGATACCGCGACGCAGTAATCGTGAGCGACAGCGTGTGGAACGTGGACGAGAAACACGTGAGCCTCGCCATCACCGTGGACGAGGGAAAGAAATACTACCTGCGAAATATCACGTGGGTGGGCAACACCGTGTATCCCTCCGACAAGCTCCAGGAGCTGCTGCGAATGAAGAAGGGCGACGTGTATAACCAGAAGTTCATGCGCAAAAGACTCTCTGAAGACGAGGACGCCGTGGGTAACATGTACTACAACAACGGTTACGTGTTCTATCAGCTCGACCCCGTGGAGGTAAACGTGGACGGCGACAGCATCGACCTTGAGATGCGTATCTTCGAAGGCGCGCAGGCACATATCAACCACGTGAGAATCTCCGGTAACGACAGGGTGTATGAAAACGTGATCAGAAGAGAGCTGCACACCAAACCCGGCGACCTCTTCTCGAAAGAGGCGCTTATGCGTACAGCCCGAGAGCTGGGCTCCATAGGACATTTCGACGCCGAGGCTCTCTCGGAAGGCATGAAGGTGACACCCGACTACGAGAACGGAACAGTGGATATCGCCTACGACCTCGTGTCGAAGTCCAACGACCAGATAGAGCTTTCCTTCGGTTGGGGACAGACAGGTGTGATTATGAAAGTGAGCCTCAAGCTCAACAACTTCTCTATCGCCAACCTCTTCAGAAAGAACAAGGAGCACAGAGGCATCATGCCTATCGGAGACGGTGAGCAGGTGGCACTGAGCGCACAGACCAACGGAAGGTACTACCAGTCATACAGCCTGAGCTACTCCACACCGTGGTTTGGCAACAAGAGGCCAAACTCATTCAACGTGGGAGTGTTCTACTCAAAACAAACCGACGTGTCAAGCACATACTATAACACGGCATGGCAGAACAGCTACTACAACTACCTGTATGGCTACAACAGCTACAGCTACAGCAACTATACCAACTATTATGACCCCGACAAGTATGTGCAGCTCCTCGGAGCAAGCATAGGATGGGGAAAACGACTGAGATGGCCGGATGACTATTTCCAACTCTCCGTGTCGTTGGCATACCAGAGATATATGCTCAAAAACTGGAGCTACTTCCTCATCACCGACGGTAACTGTAATAACCTCAACCTGAGCATCGCCATCTCCAGGGTGTCAACCGACAACAACATCTTCCCGCGCCGCGGTTCTGAATTCATGGCATCGGTAACACTCACGCCGCCATGGTCAGCGTTCGACAAGAAAGACTATGCAAGCCTCGCCAACAACAGCAGCAGTGCGACATACAAAGACGAGATGCAAGAGAAATACCGCTGGATAGAATACCACAAGTGGAAATTCAAGGCCAGAACCTTTACTGCCCTTAACAGTGCAGTGAAATGCTTCGTACTTATGACAAGAGTGGAGCTCGGCTTCCTCGGCTCATACAACAAGAGCAAGAAATCACCGTTTGAAACCTTCTATGTGGGTGGTGATGGCATGAGCGGATACTCCACAGGATACGCGGAGGAGACTATAGGACTGAGAGGCTACGACAACGGCTCACTCACACCCTACGGCTCCGCCGGCTATGCCTACGACCGCTTCACACTCGAGTTGAGATACCCATTCCTCTTGGGCAACACCACCATCTACGGCCTCGCCTTCCTCGAAGGAGGTAACGCTTGGTCCGACCCGGGCAAGTTCAACCCCTTCAGCCTCAAGAGGTCGGCAGGAGCCGGCGTGAGACTTATGCTGCCTATGGTGGGACTTATGGGTATCGACTGGGCGTATGGTTTCGACAACGTCTTCGGCACCAAGGGCGGAAGCCACTTCCACTTCGTGCTCGGACAGGAATTCTAATGACACTGACAATATTAACATTAAAACGAAAAGAAATGAAAAGAGTAGTTATAGCTATTATCATGATTTGCGCCGGCATCACTGCCAACGCACAGAAGTTCGCACTCGTTGACATGGAGTATATCCTTAAGAACATTCCCGCATACGAGCGCGCCAACGAACAGCTCAACCAAGTGTCGAAAAAATGGCAGGCGGAAGTGGAGGCTCTCAACACAGAGGCACAGACAATGTACAAGAACTACCAAAATGAGGTGGTGTTCCTCTCTGCTGAGCAGAAAAAACAAAAGCAAGAGGCTATCGTGGCTAAGGAGAAAGCAGCGGCAGACCTGAAAAAACAGTATTTCGGACCGGAAGGAGAACTGTTCAAAAAACGTGAGAGCCTCATGGCGCCGATACAGGATGAGATCTACAACGCCGTAAAAGACGTGTGCGACCTCAGAGGATACTCGCTCGTATTAGACAGGGCCTCAGACAGTGGCATAATTTTTGCTTCACCAAAAATAGACATCAGTAATGAGGTGCTGCAAAAACTCGGATACTCGGGTAATTAATAAATTAACAAATAATCATTAAAAAACAAAGAAGAAATGAAAAAATTATTTTTGATGGTGCTCCTGTTCGCACCTATGACAATGTTCGCACAGAAATTCGGACACGTGAACTCACAAGAAATCATCCAGGCTATGCCGGAGTTCGCAAAGGCTCAAAGTGAGATTGAAGCGCTCCAAAAACAATATGAGAGCGACCTGAAGAGCATGGTGGACGAACTTAACAGAAAAGGCGAGGCTTACGAGAAAGAGAAAGCAACTCTGCCAGATAACGTGAAAGAACGCCGCCAGCAGGAACTGGCCGAGATGCAGCAGAAAATACAGCAGAGCTACGATGACAACTCTAAGGCACTCCAGCAGGCACAGTCAGAGAAAATGCAGGTGATAACCACCAAAATCCGCCAAGCTGTTGAGTCGGTGGGACAAGCAGGAGGATACGTGTATATCATGGACACGTCAAGCGGTATTCCTTACATCAGCACCACACTCAGCAAAGACGTTACAGCAGAGGTAAAAACAAAACTCGGACTGAAATAATTTACTCACTGACATGAGAAAACTAATCATAGCCTGCATTTGCTGCGCCTGCGCCTCATTGGCACAGGCACAGCAAACAGCGGCTGTTAAATTCGGATACCTAAGCTGCGACAGCGTGATGCATCAGATGGCCGACTATAAGAAATGCCAGACCGACATGCAAGAGCTGAAAGGTAAATATGAGCAGGAGGCAACAAGGGTGGAGGAAGACTTCAACAAAAAATATGAGGACTTCCTCGAAGGACAAGCCGACATGCCTAAAAACATACTCATCAAAAGGCAAACAGAGCTCAAGGAGATGATGCAGAAAAACATTGAGTTTAAAAAAGAGTCGCAACGGCTGCTCAGAAAAGCGGAAAAAGAGAGCATGGACAAAGTGCGCGACAAACTCAACCACGCCATCGCGCTCACTGCAAAAGCAAAAGGACTGGCCTTCGTCATCAACACCGACGGACAGGCATGCCCATACACCGACCCGGAACAGTGCACAGACATCACTGAAGACGTGAAAAGAATTCTATCTGAATAATATACCACAATGGAAAAAGCAGGACCAATAGGAGTGTTTGACTCAGGACTCGGAGGACTGACAATTCTCGACGGCATTCGCCGCCGACTGCCTGACTACGACTACCTGTATATCGGCGACAATGCCAGGGCACCCTACGGAAGCCGCTCTTTCAACGTGGTGTATGAATTCACAAAACAGGCAGTGATGAAAATGTTTGCCATGGGGTGCCACCTCGTCATCTTAGGCTGCAACACCGCATCGGCAGAGGCACTGCACAATATCCAACAAAAAGTATTGCCCGTAACCTACCCCGACCGCAGGGTCTTAGGAGTGATAAGACCCACCGTGGAGGCTATAGGACAGATTACAAAAAGTAAACACGTGGGACTCGTGGGCACAGAGGCCACTGTGAGAAGCCAAAGCTATAGTATGGAGATAGACAAACTCTATGGAGACGTGAAACTCACCAGCGTGGCTTGCCCACTTTGGGTGCCCATAATAGAAAACAATGAGGCCACAGGAGAAGGAGCAGACTACTTCGTGAAGAAAAGACTCACTACCCTGATGACCTTAGACCCCGACATCGACACCATTATTCTCGGATGCACTCATTATCCCCTGTTGCTGCCGAAAATAAGAAAATACACACCGGAAAACGTTACTATAGTGGAACAAGGCGGATATGTGGCAGCAAGCCTCGAAGACTATCTGCAAAGACATCCCGAAATGGAGCAAAACTGTTCCAAAGGGGGCAACGTGGAGTATTACACCACCGAAGACCCCGACAAATTCAAAGAAGCAGCGGCAATATTCCTCAAAGGACCACTGCAGGCTAAGCGCATCAACCTCGAATGATGAAAACACGAGCCGCAATAATAATATTCGCATTATTGGCATTCCAAGCACAGGCACAGAATGCCGGCAACCAGCCACGGCAAAACCCCGAGGACAGACCCATAGACCTCAACTCACCCACCTTCGTCCCTATGGTGAAAGTGGGAAAAGCACTCGAAAACGGAGACAGCATACAATACATGGAACTTAACAAGGTGTATGTGTATCCTCAAAAGACATTCAAAAACAATCGGGAGAGACGCAAATACGACAGGGCGGTGTATAACGTGAAAAAAGTGCTGCCGATAGCAAAAGAGGTGAATATGATTATCATTGAAACCTACGAATACATACAAACACTGCCCACAGAGAAAGCAAGACAAGAACACCTTAAATATGTGGAGCAGAGCATAAAGAAAGAATACACGCCGAGAATGAAAAAACTCACCTTCGCACAAGGAAAACTGCTTATCAAACTGGTGCACCGTGAGTGCAACAGCTCCGCCTACGGACTTATCAAAGCCTTCCTCGGACCAGTAAGAGCCGGTGTCTGGCAGGCCTTCGCCTGGATTTACGGAGCATCGCTCACAAAAACTTACGACCCCGAGGGGTTGGACAAAGAAACAGAAAAAATAGTGCTGCAAGTGGAAGCAGGACAACTCTAATTAATTGAGAATTGAGAATTGAGAATTGAGAATTAATGCCGACTTCGTCGGCTTGGGATAGTAAGCAATGGCAATCTACGCCTATTATCGAATGGTTGGCGTAAGCGGCGAAGCCGCAATTATATATTTTCCATTTTCCATTACCCATTATATAGTTTATGAAGAAAGAAGATTTGAGAATAGTTTTTATGGGCACGCCCGAGTTTGCCGTAGAGTCGCTGAAAGCGCTTTGCGAAGGCGGATACAACGTAGTGGCAGTGGTAACGCAGCCCGACCGCCCGGTGGGCAGGCACGGCTCGGTATTGCAACCGCCGGCAGTGAAAACATACGCCCTTGAGAGAGGCTTGCCGGTATTACAACCCGAAAAGATGAAAGACGAGGCCTTTCAGGAGAAATTGCACTCATACAATGCCGACCTTCAGGTGGTGGTGGCTTTCCGCATGTTGCCAAAGTCGGTATGGGCAATGCCACGCTTCGGCACCTTCAATGTTCATGCCGCCTTGCTGCCCCAATACCGTGGAGCTGCGCCAATAAACTGGGCAATCATCAACGGCGACAAGGAGACGGGAGTTACCACCTTCTTCCTCGACGAGAATATCGACACCGGCAGGGTGATAATGCAAAAACACCTCGCCATAGGAGACGAGGACAATGTGGAAAAGGTATATGACCAACTTATGGTTCTTGGAGCACAAGCATGCACAGAGACAATAGACAAAATCCTTGACACCGACGGCAATGTGGAGAGCATACCGCAAGAACAACTGATTAAAGAGTTGCAAGCCTCATCCCCTACCCCGCAAGCCCCTATATCAGAGACTTCGGAGGAAGGCATCAACCTCTATGGTGCGCCGAAGCTGTTTAAAGAAAACTGCCGCATCGACTTCAACCGCCCGGCGGAATATGTGCATAATTTCATCCGCGGTCTCGCCCCCGTGCCGGGAGCGTGGTGCATGCTTCATAATGGCAACGACGAAGGAAAAATATTGAAGATATACGACTCAAGAGTTTACACCGACAGCGATACCACTTCCGCCCAGCCCGGCACCGTAATAGAAGGCACACGCGAATTCATCGTCGTCTGTGGTCAAGGCAGCCTCAAACTCACCGAGGTGCAACTCGCCGGCAAAAAAAGAATGAGCGGCAAAGACTTCAAAAACGGACAAAGGGCCGGGTCTGTCCTGAAGCTAAATTAAATATTTTTTATGCATAAGATATAATAATATACGTATATGATGCGTTTGCAGCTTTCCGGCTAGGAACGTCCCCGGCCGGGCCGGGTCTGTCCTGAAGCTAAATTAAATATTTTTTATGCATAAGATATAATAATATACGTATAACATGCGTTTGCAGCTTTCCGGCTAGGAACGTCCCCGGCCGGGCCGGGTCTGTCCTGAAGCTAAATTAAATATTTTTTATGCATAAGATATAATAATATACGTATAACATGCGTTTTAAGGTTAGAATATATATAAAACAGAAAGCCTATGACGCATTTTACACAAAAAGAATTAGGTCCTTCAAAAAGGACAATCGATTTTATCAAACAGTTTGCATACACCTATCGCACGGTGAAAATAAACGGCCGCACAGAGGCGCTTTGCTTAAACTAATAAACAGTTATGATTGTATCACCATCGCTGTTGGCGGCAGATTTCACCAACTTGCAAAAGGATATAGAGATGATAAACAGCAGTGAGGCCGACTGGCTTCACCTGGACGTTATGGATGGCGTGTTTGTACCCAACATCTCTTTCGGTTTCCCCGTAATAGAGGCAGTAGCCAAAATATGCAAGAAACCTCTTGACGTACATCTAATGATTGTGCAGCCGGAGAGGTATGTGGAGCGTGTGGCAAAAACCGGCGCAATGATGATGAACGTGCATTATGAGGCATGCACTCATCTGAACCGTGTGATACAGGAGATACACTCACACGGCATGAAAGCCGGAGTAACCCTGAATCCCTCCACGCCAGTGTCGATGCTCGAAGACGTGATACAAGACGTGGAGATGGTACTGCTCATGAGCGTGAACCCAGGGTTCGGCGGACAGAAATTCATAGAAAACACCCTGCGCAAGGTAAAGGCTTTGCGCGAGCTGATAAACCGCACCGGCAGCAAAGCCCTTATAGAGGTTGACGGCGGAGTGCAAGAGCAAACCGCACCAAGGCTCGCAGAGGCCGGTGTCGATGTGATGGTGAGCGGCAGCTATATCTTTAAAGCCGCCGACCCTCACGCCAACATCAAGTTGCTGAAAGCCTTATAAGCTGTCTGTTATTCAGCCAAGATCAAGGATATATTACTTTCCGCTGCCATACGGCGCATATTCATAATGCCGTAGCGCATGCGGCCAAGAGCCGTGTTGATAGAACAATTCGTCACAGTCGCGATATCTTTGAAGGGCATATTCTGATACATTCTCATATACACCACCTCACGCTGCGACTCCGGCAGTTGGTTCATCAGGTTCTTCACATCCTGAAGCACCTGCTGGTTAACGTATTGGTTTTCGATGTTACCGTCAACCATCTCGCTGCCTATGCGCGACATATCGTTCTCATCGCCCATATCCACGCTCATATCCGCTCTGCTGTTGCGGAAATGGTCCATCACTAAGTTATGGGCTATGCGTTGCAGCCAGGCGCTAAATTTGCCATTGGGCTTATATCTGCCCTCCTGCAGCGACATAATAGCTTTCACGAACGTGTCTTGAAACACGTCGTCAGCCACTTCATGATCCTTAACCATGAATGTGATATACCCATAAAGCTTCGATTGATTTCTTGTTAACAATAAATCGAATGCCCTATTATTTCCTCCCACATACTCTACTGCCAACTCTTCGTCGGTCAGAGTCTGAAGTCTGTTCATATTATTTACTTTTTATAATTCTGAAGTAAATATTTGTTTCGATAGGCAATTACGTTTAGTTTAACATTTTTATTATTCGGGTGCAAATATAAGGGAAAAATTTCAAACTCACAAAAAAAACGGCAAAAATCTTTCAATTTGAGCTGTTTTTTTTATTCTTCGCTCATATCTGCCACCATTTTCCGATATACAGAATACACTCTTTCGCGTGTGAGATACCCCACTAAAAAGCCCTCATCATCAACTACGGGCAGGATATGGGCATTGCTCCTGTCGAATTTCGCCATCACCGTCTCCATGGTCTCATCGGCATAAACGGTCTCTTTCGGCTGTTCCATCAACTGCTCCACGGTGAACTTCTGATACAGTTCAATGCGGAACATCACCTTTCGGATGTTCAGGATGTCAACGATACCGAGCAGTTTGCCAGCGTCGTCGGTAACGGGGATGAAATCGGTGCGGCTCCTGCTGATTACTGACACCAACCTGCCAAGCGGCATATCGGGTTTCACGGTAGTAAACTCTTTCTCCACCACGCTCTGCAGGTTCATCAATGTCAATACCGCATGGTCGGTATGGTGAGTGATAAGTTTTCCTTGTCGTGCCAGTCGCATTCCGTAGATGCTGTGCGGCTCAAAGATGAAGATGGTGAGATACGACGACACGCTGACGATAATCAGGGGTATGAAGAGGCTGTAGCCGGTGGTGAGCTCGGCGATAAGGAAGATGCCGGTGAGCGGTGCGTGCATCACTCCGCTCATCACTCCCGCCATGCCGAGGAGGGCAAAGTTCTTCTCCGGCACATACACACCGATATCGTAGATGTTCCACAGTCTTGCGAAGAGGAAGCCGGCGAAACAACCGATGAAGAGCGAAGGTGCGAAAGTACCGCCGCAACCGCCGCCGCCATTAGTGGCAGAGGTGGCAAACACCTTCGTGAAACATACGAATGCCACATATAGTATCAAGAGGTTGTCTTGCCCGTAAAACACCGAGCGGTTGAGCAGCTGGTCCCAGTCCTCCGGGCCTTTGCCGTTGAGCAGCAGGTTAACATCGCCGTAACCCTCACCGTAGAGTGATGGGAAGAGAAAGATGAGCAAGCTCAGCGTGGCACCGCCGATAGCGAGTTTTATGTATGGCTTATCCTTGAATTTTGCGAAGATGTTCTCGCAGAAGGTCATCGTGCGTATAAAATACAGGCTCACGAGTCCGCAGAACACTCCTAGGAGTATCGTCGCCGGTATTCTCTCCACGTTCCATGGTCCGTCGAGGGTGAACGAGAAGAGCGTGTCCTGACCTTGCAGGATGTATGTGAAACAGGTGGCAGTGACACTGCTTATCATTATCGGCAGCAACGATGTCATGGTGAGGTCGATAAGCAACACCTCGATGGTAAACATCAGTCCTGCTATCGGGGCTTTGAAGATGCCGGCAATGGCTCCTGCCGCTCCACATCCCACAAGGAGAATAAGCGTTTTGTTGTCGAGTTTGAAGAGCTGTCCGAGGGTACTTCCTATGGCACTTCCCGTCAGTACGATAGGCGCCTCTGCTCCCACCGACCCTCCGAAGCCGATGGTTATTGCCGACGCAATCACCGAGCTCCAGGTGTTGTGAGGGCGCAACCGGCTCTGTTTCACGCTGATAGCATATAGTATCCGGGTGATACCGTGCGATATCTCATCTTTCACCACATACCTCACGAAGAGTCCTGTGAGAAAGATACCCACCACAGGGAATACGAGGTAGAGAAGGTTGAAGGAGCTTGCCACAAACGAGGAGGTGAGCAGATGCTCAATCTCTTTAATGAGCCAGTGCAGCACGTAGGCAGCTGTGGCAGAGAGCATACCCACGATGAGAGCCAGGAGCAACTGCCCTTGGCGATGGCTGATATGCTTGTGTGCCCATTCCACGCCACGGTCAATAAGCCCTTGCTTCTGTTCTTCTATTTCTACTGCTGCCTCCATTTAATTTTACTTTTGTTATTTACTGCAAGCGCCAGCTTGCCACCTCTCACTGCAAGCACCAGCTTGCCACCTACTTCCGTATTATCTGCAGCTCGCCATTGGGAGCAAGTTTGATGATACTCGACGGAGTATGCGGTTTATGCTCTTGTCGTCTTGAAAAACAGACATAGTCCACGGCTGTGAGCAGTTGCTCGTCGATATCCATATAGTTTTGCGCCGCTGGCTGTCCGCTGATGTTTGCGCTTGTCGAAACCACGGGTTTCTGCATTCTGTAGCACAATTGTTTTGAGAATTCCTCTTTTGTAATGCGCATGGCGATGCTTCCGTCCTCTGCTATTAGCGAGGGTGCGAGGTTCACTGCTCCTTGCAGCACCACGGTAAGTGGTTTCTCGGCACAGTCGAGGAGTTGCCATGCCACCTCCGGCACGTTGCGCACATACCGTTGCAGGCGTGCGTCGCTGTCAACGAGACAAATCATCGCCTTGCTGTCGTCGCGTTGTTTAATACTGTATATTCTCTTCACGGCCTCTTCGTTTGTGGCATCACAACCGATGCCCCACACAGTGTCAGTGGGATAGAGGATCACTCCTCCTTGCCTCATCACCTCCACGGCCTGCTTTATGTCGTCGTCTCTTGTCATTAAAATTCTGATGTAAAGTGGAATTTTATGTGTTTAAAGTCTTCTTGTGCCATTTGCAGCACGTATGCTGAGTCGGCGAGGAAGACGTCGCGCCCTTCTCTGTCTTTAGCCATATACTGGTATTTTCGCTTTTTGAAACTGTCGAGTTCGGCATCGCTGTCGCTCTCCACCCAGCAGGCTTTATAGAGGTGCACCGGCTCCCAGCGGCATTTCGCATTATATTCATTTTCAAGGCGATACTGTATCACCTCAAACTGCAGCTGCCCCACTGTGCCGATAATCTTGCGGCCATTGAACTGATTTACGAAGAGCTGTGCCACGCCCTCGTCCATAAGTTGCTCGATACCCTTGTTGAGCTGTTTTGCCTTCATCGGGTCATCGTTTTCGATGTATTTAAACATCTCAGGCGAGAATGAGGGCAGTCCTTTGAAGTGCAGTTGCTCTCCTTCTGTGAGAGTGTCACCGATTTTGAATATGCCGTTGTCGGGGAGTCCCACGATGTCGCCTGCCCAGGCCTCATCGATGGTGCTCTTTCGCTGTGCCATAAACTGCGTGGGCGATGTGAAACGCATTGTCTTCCCTTGTCTCACGTGCAGATAGGGTTGGTTTCTCATAAATTTTCCTGAGCACACTTTGCAGAAAGCGATACAGGAACGGTGGTTGGGGTCGATATTTGCGGTGATTTTGAATATGAAACCTGTGAATTTCGGCTCTTCGGGATTCACCACCCTCTCTTCTGCCTGTGTCGGTCTTGGCGAAGGTGCTATCTCCACGAAACAGTCGAGCAGCTCCTGCACACCGAAGTTATTCAGTGCCGAGCCAAAGAATACCGGGGCTGTATGTGCCTGAAGGTATTCCTCTTTGTCAAATTCCGGATACACACCGTCCACGAGTTCCAGGTCTTCACGCAGTTTCGCTGCGTCTTGCTCTCCCACCTCACGGTCGAGGTCTTCGCTGGCGATATCCACCTCCACTTTCTCCGTAACCCTTTGTTTATCAGGCTTAAAGAGATTGAGCTTATGTTCATAAATATTATACACGCCCTTGAATTTTGCCCCTTGGTTGATAGGCCAAGAGAGCGGACGGACGCTGATTTGCAGTTCCTGCTCCAGTTCGTCGAGCAGATCGAAGGGGTCTCTGCCCTCTCGGTCCATCTTGTTTATGAATATGATTACCGGTGTCTGCCTCATGCGGCATACGGCCATCAGTTTCCTTGTTTGAGCCTCCACGCCTTTTGCACCATCGACAACGATAATTGCGCTGTCAACGGCAGTGAGTGTGCGGAAGGTGTCCTCAGCGAAGTCCTGGTGTCCCGGTGTGTCGAGGATGTTCACCTTATAGTCTCTGTAGTCAAACTCCATCACGGAGGTGCTTACCGAGATCCCCCTCTGCTTCTCTATGTCCATCCAGTCGCTGGTGGCAGTTTTTCGTATCTTATTGCTTTTCACTGCCCCGGCCACCTGTATCTGTCCGCCGAAGAGGAGGAATTTCTCCGTCAGCGTCGTCTTACCGGCATCAGGGTGCGATATAATCGCAAATGTTCGTCTTCTGTCTATCTCTAAACTCATCTTTTAATGGAAAATGGATAATGGATAATGGATAATTGCGGCTTCGCCGCCATCGTCTTTGGCGATACGCACGGCTTGCCGTGCTAATTGTCAATTGTCAATTATCAATTGTCAATTTTGCAGCAATGCAGCAATGCATTGCTGCAAAGACTCTTCCCAGTAAGGTATTTCCACTCCGTAAGTGTTTTTGATTTTCGTTTTGTCAAGCACGGAGTAAGCCGGTCGTGTTGCCGGTGTGGGGTATTCCTCTGTGTGCAGGGGTTTCACATGGCAGTTAGTGATGCCTGCGATGCGGTGTATGGCCTTTGTGAAGTCATACCAGCTTATCACTCCCTCGTTGCTGAAGTGGTAGATGCCCGGTTGAATACCTTTCTCTATGGCAGTCATGATAATGCGTGCGAGGTCGCGGGCGTAGGTGGGCGTGCCTATCTGGTCGAAGATTACTCCGAGTTGTTCTTTCTCTTTGCCGAGACGTATCATCGTTTTCACGAAGTTGTTGCCGTAGGTGCTGTAGAGCCATGCTGTGCGGATGATCATATATTTCTCGCATGCTTTCATCACCTCTTTCTCTCCCTCGAGTTTTGTGCGTCCATACACGCTGTTGGGACATGTGTCGAGGTCTTCTGTGTAGGGGGTGTGGTTTGTGCCGTCGAATACGTAGTCGGTGCTAATCTGTATCATCCACCCGCCTTTTGCCCCTATAGCCTGTGCGAGGTATCCAGGGGCAGTGGCGTTGAGTTTATGACACAGTTCCTCGTTGCTCTCTGCCTTGTCCACAGCAGTATAGGCGGCGCAGTTCACTATGCCGTCGATGTCATTGTCGTTTACGAAAGCCTCTATCGCCGCTTTGTCGGTGATGTCGAGCTCTGCCACGTCAGTGTTAAAAAACTTGTGTTGGGGAGCGCTCTGCTCGAGCAGCTGCATCTCATTACCCAACTGTCCGTTACATCCTGTAATAAGTATGTTCATTATTCTAAAATTTTAATTGTCAATTTCCAGCTCGCCGTTTTTCTCTTTTAAATAGTAGTCATTGAGCATTCCCACGAGTGTCGTTATGGCTTTTATTGCCGTTTGAGTGTCTCTGCTGACCTCTTTCTTTTGCATTTTCAACAGCATCACGCCGTATAGCGCATCGAAGCAGGTTTCTATTTCGCTTTCGTCTTTGTTTGCTCCTTTGTTACGCAGTTCCACGATAAACGGCAGGGCTTTATAGTATGCCGCGGTATAGAACGGGAACTTAGTGCTTGCCAAGAGCCGGTTGTGCAAATCAACGAGCATTGCCATCGTGACTTTGTTTATTTGCAGATGCCCTTTCTCTCGGCATCCTTCCTCGTTCATCATCCTTATGAGGTTGCCATACCAGTCGGCGAGTTCCTCTTTTTGCTCATCGGAATAGTCAAACCGTGAGATGTATTCACGTCTGATACGTGTCAGCTGACAGTCAAAAGCCCTGATAAGGTCTTCTGTCTGCCACATATAGAGTATATACTCCGCTATGTTCTCTTGTCTTAATTTCTTTGAAACAAACATCCTGAACTAAATTTCTCTTTTCTCACACCAAACGCCGGAACGGCGTATAATTCTCCATTCTCAATTCTCAATTCTCAATTGGTATCACGCTATTCACATGTATGATGTTAAACAGCGTTCCCAAGAAGAATATCACGGAGAACGCAATCACCACTATACCTATCACCTTATTAAATATAATAATTATCTTAATATCGAATTTCTCCCTCACCTTGTCGATGAGCCATGTGAGTCCGTACCACCACATCAAAGCCCCGATGACAATGCACAAGAACCCCAATACCATAAGTCCCGGGTGGCTGTTGTCCACAAAGGCGAACTGTGCGAAGCACGCCATGAAGAGGAAGATAATCAGCGGGTTGGAGAGTGTTACGAGGAATGCCGTGATGCCGTTGTGCCACAGCGTGCCTTTCGACTTGTGCGTCTGCCGTATCTTCGTCGTAGGGTCGGAGCGGTAGGTATAGACACCGAAGATGAGCAGCATCACCGAGCCCGC
>Ga0065711_1034066_pt1 | contig 24355 bp, 12 predicted proteins | sample Hoacrofraction12_FD_59098 | JGI IMG/M metagenome (GOLD analysis project Ga0065711, IMG submission 59098) | Hoatzin crop microbial communities from Cojedes, Venezuela - Epithelial fraction 12 v2 (version 2) | ecosystem: Host-associated > Birds > Digestive system > Esophagus > Crop | place...
TGCTCACAGTGGTGGAGCCCACCACCGGATGGCTGGAAACCTACCCTGTGCCCCATGCCACTGCCCGGAATACCATCCTGGGCCTGGAAAAACAAGTCCTGTGGCGACATGGCACTCCCGAAAGAACTGAGTCGGACAATGGGACTCACTTTTGTAACAGCCTCATAGACACCTGGGCCAAAGAACACGGTATCGAGTGGGTGTATCACATCCCCTACCATGCACCAGCCTCCGGAAAGATCGAACGGTACAATGGGCTGCTAAAAACCACTTTGAGAGCAATGGGGAGTGGGACTTTCAAAAATTGGGATACTCATTTAGCAAAGGTCACCTGGTTGGTTAACACCAGAGGATCCACCAACCGGGCTGGTCCTGCCCGTCCGCAGGATTGCTTTTACTCAAGGACCTGGGTGTAGCTGGTGGGTAATGCGGAAGGATGGAGAAGTCCGATGTGCACCTCATGGGGATTTGATTTTGGGTGAGAGTAGTCCATAAATGAATTGTACATAGTTAATTGTTAAATAACCCTTTCACTGTCTGTTATCACTGTTATAAATGTTATATACCAGTAGTATCATGGTAAGAATCGTCCAGATTAAACAGGGATGGACTTTTTGATGGAAACCTAGCAGAGCACAGCGATGATGGGACTGGACGAGGTTTTCAACAACTGGCACCCAGCAACTTCATCAAGATCAACATCTTACGCAGACTGTGGGCACTGTTATTCCTCAGTTGACTTTAAAATTGTTAACGTCTTCCATTTATGATGTAGGACAGCAGTTGTTTAAGAAATGTTGACATTTGAAATAGCTCTTCTAAGCTTTGCCCTGAGTCAAACTTGCACTCAGTCATGGTTCTGTTGCTGATTTCACTGTCATCAAACACTGTTGTACAAACACAATTTTTGCAGGAGTTAGAGATGTAAAGCTGAAGAAAAGTGATTCCCAAGGCAATTTAAACTTGTTTTTCTCTGTTCCTCTGTTTCTTTATGAGCAAAGGAAGAGTAAGAATACATCCCTATCCTCTGAAGGCTTGCTTGCACTGTGCATTTTAACAGGATACTGAAATCTCTGGCTCCAACAAGTACTATATAGAGGAGCAGACAAGCGAGCTCTAACATGGTGATAAAAACTCAGATGTGAAAGCAATAGCTCAGTGCTGGAGTGATGTTGCATTTGCAGAAATATGTCAGGCCACTCATAAATGCTGAGTGAACATAATCATGCTGATGCAATCAAACTGCTTCTAATTTTGGAGCAGATTTGGTTACCACTTAATGCTAACTTCTCTGCTTTGCTCCATTTCACTACATAGATACATACCCTAGCACAGGCGTCCCCATGAATGTGAGAATTAAAGATTTAACCCCTGAAAATGTCATACAATTCCTGTACGGCACCAGACTACTCCAGGAAACTGTGAGTCATGAGTTTTCTTTGGCCATTGTAGCCGTAAAGACATTATGTGTTAAAAACTGACATATACAAAAATGAAGTATGATATTATGATTTTGAGAAAACACAAGAAATAGCAAAACAAAAGTGTCAAAACAACAAATAAGTTGCAGATTACCTCATAAATGTATTAAAAATTATAAATGACCAGGACTGAAGTTCCAAAGCATTTAAAAATCCCCCCAAAGTTCAAGTACTTTAAATATAATACTTCAAATATAGAGCTGAGAGTCTCAGAACTGCTGAACTCCCAGATCAGCAGAAAGAGCCTTGGGAAAATAACTTCAGAAGAAAAGAAAAAAAAACACCTTACACTTAGTGGAAGTGTGGAAAGGTCACAGAAGAAAAGATATTTTATCTTGTCAGTTATACATACTCGAAGTATGGATGAGGTGGCTGAAAAGCAACATGTACATTGTGGATTGGCAGCAAGGATAGAAATAGTAATGGCTTACTGCAGTGATTTATTGCTAGGTTAGAAGCACTGTTTTTCTGTAGCTGAAATGTTTGAGTTTTTTTACTGAACTCATTCAAAGCTAGCTTAAACATACTCGTGTGCTGTGCAAGAATGCATCCATTGTGATATAGACACACCCTAACATTGTGGTAAACAATAAGTATTCACTTTTTCTTACATTTATGACCTGACATTTTTTCTCATTGTCAATATTTGTATGAAATATTTTGAGCTTTGGGTTTTTTTTTTTATGGATGTAATGTATTTTTATGGTTTAAATGGGTTTATTTTTAATGAACAAATTATTGGCCTGTTTGAATCACAGAATCACAGAATGGTAGGGGTTGGAAGAGACCTCTGAGGGTCATCGAGTCCAACCTTCCTGCCAAAGCAGGGACTCCTACAGCAGGCTGCACAGGATCTTGTCCAGGCGGGTTTTGAATATCTCCAGAGGAGACTCCACAACCTCCCTGGGCAGGCTGTTCCAGTGTTCCGTCACCCTCAGAGGGAAGAAATTCTTCCTCATGTTCAGACGGAACTTCCTGTGCTTCAGTTTGTGCCCGTTGCCCCTTGTCCGGCCTCTGGGCACCACTGAAAAGAGTCTGGCCCCATCCTCCTGACACCCACCCTTGAGGTATTTATAATCATTTATAAGGTCCCCTCTCAGCCTTCTCTTCTTCAGGCTAAACAAGCCCAGCTCCTTCAGCCTTTCCTCGTAGGAGAGATGCTGCAGTCCCCTCATCATCCTCGTAGCCCTCCACTGGGGTCTGTCCAGTAGCTCCTCATCTTTCTTGAAATGGGGAACAGTTTGCAACTTTTACAGCAGAAAAATAACTAAAAGCATATTTGTCCTTTGAAATTTCAGATATTAATGTTTGATTTTCCTATCCTGAAATTTTAGATTTCTGAGACGTTTTTAAGGAACAGTTATTATCTTAATATTTTTAAATAACATGATTATGGTTAATATAAGAGTCATTACATATATTTATGAAATGCCATAAGCAAGCTTTATTTTTAAAGAACATTTTTGGTCTATTCTAGAGGCATATTTTCTGTTCAAATTACAGAATATTGGCTGGAATTTTAAAGATTTCAGAACCATTGATCCTTTGAGCAGATGGTCTCTAGAGAAAAGTGAAAGAAAGTATTAGAACTGGTGTGAGGACCCTGGCAATGGTCTGAAGATGGTGCAGGGTCATCTGCACATCATCAGTGACAACATTCCTGGCTAAAGACATTTTAATTATACTTACTGCTACTATCTTTACTACTTTACTTTTGGTCCATTATAGAAATAATTGGAAATTCTGTAAGATTTGCAGTTCCCAAATAAAATGCTAAATGATCTTCTCAGCAGTGAGCTACAAAGAACAAAATTGGTAGTACAGTAAATGTAATTTATTTAATAAGTTTTTGAAATTGTGACATGGCTCATATCATGTCAATACATGGATTTTGATATGTTTCCTTAAGGCTGCTAGGATGTCTGCTTGCAGTCTGCAATAGGTGTTATTCCTGAAAAATGTCTTGAACCATCATGTGTAGGGTAAGCCCAGCTGACTGTTTTATAGAACCTCCTGTTTTGTGCTAGTAAAGCCCTAAATGACGCTCATATTTTATTAAATAAAGTAATAGAATTACTGGAATTTAAAAAACAAAACTGAGAGAAAAAGATAACTTCAAAATCCAAACCAGATTTGTTTATTTTAACCTCACCTTCAATCATAACCAGAATTATTCTTTACTCACAAACACAGTAAAACTAAGCTTTTAGCTGAGCATTTAGTGGAACATCTACCCAGTAAGCTTTGCTTATGTTGTAGACAGCTACCCTGAGAAGTGATTTGAATTTAAATGTGATTCCTTTATTAGTTTCTGCTAACTGCAAATATCCCAGGCTCTTAATTAAATGGCTGAGTAATGTATGAATGCTCACTTCTGCTTGTCATGCAGAACAAAGTGATGTATTTAGATTCCATGCACAATATGAAATTTAATGACACAGGCAACAGTAATTTAGAAAACCTTTTGTTTTTTATTAAATGTTTTCGCTTAGCCAATCTCCTTTTTTTTAATAAGTGTTTTGCCTCTGCAATGTTATAAAAGTTTGCCCAAACACTGGAGGTTAGCTAATGAATTTTAAGATTAAAAGGTAATTTGTTACTAAATGCATGGTTACAAAATGCATAATATGTTGTTTATATATTTCCACCTCATTTAGAAATAATATACAGAAAACAAAGAGACATTGAAGAAATGTTCTTACTTGGTTTGGCACAGAATCTAGTGTTAGATTCAGCGAGATTCTGAATGGACTAAATAGTGCACTGTAAGAGGTTTTACAAAGAGGAAGGAAAAAAGAAACAAATCAAGCTTTTCTTCTGGTGCTGATGGTTCCTGAAAGCTCCAGTGACTTTCTGTAGTCCTCCTAATCTCTTTATAGATTTTATAGCTTATATTCAGTCAGCAAACCACTCTGCTTTTGCTCTGGTATTCAGTAGTTTGCACACATATTTTTCCCCAGGGGTATGATGCTAATTTTTCCCTATCCTGAAATTTTTCTGTTTGCCTTGATATATTCTCATGCTCACAGAATCCTCTGTAGACCCATCATCTGAATGTATGTGTGTGATTTTGTAAAAATCAGAGTAGCACATATGTACAGCAATTTGGGCAGCTGTTTGAGTTGTCAGATTTTCAGGTTATTGTCATGTATAACTAAATGTATTAATGTCCTACTGCTTTTTCTACTTCAGTTCAAGCTCTAGAACTTGGCTATCCCTTTAATTAGACTCTAACTCTCTCTCACATCTTGAAACAATCATTTAAATTGCCTGAGTGCTTTCCTCAACAAACCTTCAGCTGTATTCTTGGCAAACTGATGTTCCTGAATGATGTCAGATTTTAAACTGTCTGTATCCTCAATCAGTCTCTAGTATCTAAAAGTTTGCCAAAGAAATTTCATCTAAATAGTGTCATTCTCCATTAAATGTTGAGATAGATTTAAATAGTTGTAATTTCTTTTCTTTTTAAGGACTAGTATTTGACACTACTATTTGTGTTGCAATACTTTCTACCAGTTCTGAGTAGGGTCAGGACAGTATGTGTTAAATGTTTTATTTAGATTTCTATCTGCCTTAGGCAGTAATACCTGTTTGGACAGTAGTCTCCAAGCTCCTCCTCTTACAGCTCTAAAGCTCATATGCCTGTTTTACAGAATGGTCCTACACACACAAAAATGGATTGAAAATCTGGTTTATCTCATTTGTGTTTAGCTGTTTTATAAATCAGACATGCATTCTAAGCTAGTCATTTGAGCACTTCTTAAGCCAAAGGAAAAAGATAAGGTGTTCCAAAATATTATTCATCTCAACAAGTTTGACATGTATTTTAGGATGGCAGGAAATGCCCTCTGGAAGTGCCTGCCTCTCCATGGGCCACATAGACATTGATTAATGAATTGAGACTAAATACTTTTTATATGAAACTACTTTGGCATCACTTGTTTATCATTGTTTCTGCCAAGTATTTGAAGAGGGTGAAAAATAGATGAAATACATCTTATTCTTCCTGATGAATTAAGGTCAAACAGGAGATATGCAACTAAGGTAGAAATTGTATGTAGAACACTGTCACTGGACCGCATCCTGTCAGAAAAAAATTTTCTGCCTCAAAGGCTTTGTACTCTGACATAGCTGTCCTTAATTCTTGTCCACATAAATAGTCTTTGGCCTTTGGCCACAGACAGACTCCTTAGAAGAACACAGAAGAACAATTTTCTTCCGCCATATTTTCTAAAAATAGATTAAGAATGTCTAAATAGACCAATCAAATGAAGAGTAGAAGAACAGAGGTTTCATTTTGTATGGTGTACAAACAGCTATAAAAGATGATTGAAAACTGTTAACTAAATACTGTTAGTTGCATTTTTAAAGTAGGTTCTTCACTTCTTCTTCAGAAGTGAAGTGTTTGAGGGTTTGGATATAATTCGTCCCAGATCTATTTACATAAAGGATCTCAGTTCTTGTGTATCTCATCTGTCACTACAAGCTACACCAATATTACGGAGCTTGTAGGATGATTTTCTGCACAGACTTATTCCCACAGTCTGTTTAACAGTAGAACCAAAGAAAAGTGGTCCAACAGTCCTGTCCTTCCTCACTTCGAGGAATTAAGGCAAGTGACACAAATTACTTTTCAAGCTAAGACAAAATGAAATCTGCAACAAGTAAGGGCTTATTTGAATCAGAAAACATGAATCACTCTTTGATTGCACAGTTCCTACAGAATTTGATTTCTTCAAACATTTATGTTCTTTCTGGAGTCCAAAGTGCCCTACTAGTGGTGGACTTCTGTAATTGATCATGACATTCCTAACACAGTTGACTCAGCAGAAGAGTCACAAAGAACAGGGCCTCAGAGACTGCCTGACAGCACTCCTTGTAGACACATTTTTTTAAACCGATCTTCTTTCTAATTATAGTTGACTGTGGTTAACCTGCTTTGTGGCACCTTGAAGTATTAGAGACTCAGCTAGGGTGGATCTAAAGTGTTGAAAAGAACCTGGTTTCACCCAAAAGAAACACACAATTCTGCCACGATTTCTGTAGATTTTTCCATCTACATCTGACAATCTTTAATTCTGAAGTACTGTCCAGCTTAAACACAGCCTCACTATAGACAGGATATTTTGTTACTCTTACATTTTCCTCTACAAGGTCTTATCCTGGCAGTTTTTTCAGTTATTGCTCCTTTAGTCATAGTATATTCTAATGTGGTACAATGAACAGTGGCATAGAGGTAGCTGACCCAAAATGAGCTATTATTTCAGGTATTAAACCAGTAAAGGTATGTTAGCCATGCTCCCCGGAGGAGTTGATTTGTTCTGTTCGGAAACACTGGCGTGAGATAAAGGAGCGTGCTAATAAGACTATCCTTTATCTGGTAGCTTGTTTAGCATTGAATGCTATCTTGAATACCTCTCTGCATTGGACCTCTCTGTGCCACTAGGTAAATCTTTTTAGACTGACTGCCTGGAAAGTGCTGATGGGAGAGCAGATCATCAAAGAATATCTGTTCCTTACCTATGCAGTCAACTGTTGTGTACTGCAGGTGCTTTGAAGGTTCGTGCTTCTAAAATTATTTTGACTTGTTACGCTTTTGAATTCAGGTAGTCCACTCAGAAAGTCAGCCGTATCATCGTCCATGCATTCATCTCTTTCTACCATCCTGCATACAATTACCAATTTCAACTGCTTTCTTAAGTTTCTCCGACAAAGCTAAAGGCCTTCCTGGATAACTAGAAGATGTAAATGTCATGCCAATTCTTTTTCCAAGCTTCAATTATGTGACCTTTTTTTAGTGTAAAGAATGTCATTACTAAAGGTACAGGAATGGCATTAGGAATGTCATAGCTGCAGGCAGACAGAAAAAAAGATGCCCCTTGCACCATTATGGCATTTGTTAACAAATCTCTGTGACCTAAACGATGCCAGAATCAATTGCTATTATACTTGACTGTCATAAGTCAAGCTAGATGTAACAAGTACTACTTAAAAACATCAGTCCATGACTATCCTAAACATATTTCTTTATGCAGACATGCAGAAATCTCAAAAAGTCTAGTGTGTGTAGAATTAATATGCACAAAGAATGATAAAAAGTCTTTCACTAGTGAAGAGAGCGAGCTCTAGTGTGATATATCCAGTATGAGGCTGGCAATGTATCTGTTCTATAATGTGGTAGATATTTACTTTGAGACTGTGTAGCTATTCTTTTAACTGTGTATAGTCTTGACACACAGAAACTTTATGGCTATTAATACGTATTTTATACCAATATAATAAATATGCTTATATTTTGCTATATATTTTATAAATTAATGTATGCTTGATAGCTAAATATCTATACAACATCTCAGAAAAAACCACAGACATATACAGATTTCTTGACTAGCAGCTCTGGTTAGGCTGAACTAGGTAGATGTGAAGCCAGGACATACATTCTACTTGTAAAGAGAGTTTGAACATCCATCTAAGTAAATCTGCATCTAGGGATATTGTTATCTGAGCTAGGATTGTTAACTAAGTATGTCAACAAGTCCTACAGTCTCAAATGGACTTGCAAGGTAAACATAGCCAGTGTTAGTACAGGCAAACCTGTTTAACAAAACCTATCAGAAAAAAGAATTTCTTCTACAACTCACTTCTCAATTTTTATTTTGAAACACTGAAATATTTCATTTCAAATGTGTCCAATATTTTTGTTTTAGTAGAAAATAACATTAAATGTACATAAACATTTCTCAAGATGTCTTCCAGTCCCCTCTTACTTGATTCTGTGAAAAGTATCAACAAGTTACACTTGAATTTAAGTTTTTTGATGTTTCCCCATGAAATGGAAAGCTCAGATGGGTACTTTTCAGTAAGACATCCTGAATATGATGACTACCACTCTTGTCAGAATGAATATTTGTTTCATAATTCCTACTGAACTATAGTGCATACTCTTATCAACACAACCACAGAATGTGTAGGCCAATGTATATTCATAGGTGTTGTAAGATAGCATATGCTATATCTGCTTATGTGTTTAAAAACAGTCATTGAATGTGTGTTCCGAATAATAGTTGTAGTTAAAAGAAAATGACATAAAAATAAAAGAGTGAAGTGCTGAGCTATGGTTTTTAAAGCATGCGCTTTTCTTTAACTGCACTTTGCTGGGCAGAGACTCCATGAACTGAAGCTTTTTTTCTTCAGGTAAAAAGAAAAACAAAACCCCAAGCACAACATTAATCCTTAGCTTGCAGTTATCTTGCAAGAAAAGTGATCAAAGTCACAATACCATCTTGTATCCCACTTAGAGACTTGGGATTTCCTAATTTTGATATTAAAACAGAACAAGGAACTACTAACAAGACTGAAAAATGTTGCTTTTTTTCACCTGCTGAGGAGTTCTTTCCTAGAGAACTGAGATATATGCAAAGCATTTATGTTACATATTTTCACATATTTTATCTACGATACGTGCATATGTGGTAATGTGTTACAATCAACACATTAACTCAAGACCAATCAAACACAGAAACATAGATCATTATTTTCCAATATGTTAGACTTGGGAAATAACCTTGTTTAGTACCAATAAGTTTGTTTCCTGCTGCTAAAATTAGTAGGGGTGTAAAACATTGCAGAGAGAAATGGGGGATGATCCTAAAAAACTATTCTAAATGAATAGCTTAAAAATAAGTGTGTATGTATTTACATATACACTAAAGCTAGTCTACTCCACCAGCATGATCCAGGACAGGTGTAAAGTCAAGGTTAACATTCTGCAGTGCTGCATCAGTTGCTGCAAGAACTGAAAAGATAAAAGAAGTGTTTATTTAATCTCTCCTGTCCTTCTTTTCCTGCTGGTTCTTTGTGCTGAAAACTTCATGCCTTGATTCTTTTTACTTCAAGGTAAGAATTATTCACAATCAGTAATGCCATTACAAATGGAAATCCAGTGATATAACATCAACAAATATTCTGGTTTTATTATATTTTAGATGAATATGTAAGTATCAAATCAATTCTGCTAGTAAACAAAACAGGTAGGTTGAAGTCAGATATGAAATTGGTTCAGCTTTTGCAGTTCTGTGCATAAACCCATAGAAACGCTTATGTAGATGTGTCACTCTACCCGCTTTAGGAAACCCATATTATCTCAACTAAAATGGCATGTGTTTTTTTGCAGGATCAAAATAAACATGTTGTTTTACTATCGCTATCCTGCAAATGTTGTGAAAGTTACACTTAATGCTCTTTTTACAGTTCAGGAGCATTCATTTTGTACTTCCATCATCAAAGGACCAGAGTATGTACAGACACCTGCACAGATCCACACACACATCATTCTATCAAAAGGATTCCCACCGGGCTGTGATACAAACAAAACAATTTATTTTGTAGACTGTTCATAAAACCTGCAAACTTAATCCTGCTGAAAAGAAAGTCCAACATTCTCTTTAGTAAGGTTTGATACAACTTCTTTTAGATTTTGTCTGGCAAATTAAAATAATACATCTCATTAACATTTTAAAATTATTGTATTAATATAGCAGATTAAAATATCAAATAAAATTAATATATTAAAAATTTACACTTTAGTAATTATCGGCACAAAATTTCTCATTATATGTGAGGCTGTCCAGTGGTATTAGATCTTTTATTCATTTGTAATTCACAAGCATATCTGTATGAGTGAAGAGGACAAAAAAAATATATTGTGGAAGGATGCCTTTGGCTGTACAAAACACCATTTGAGTTATTCAATAAACACCATAGTGATTATGGAAAAATCTATGTTAAATATTTTTTCTAAAAAGGCACATGGATTTTGTGAATTGTATGAAATATTTTAATGCTAAATCAACTAGTCATTATGTTTACAACTGGATTTTATCTAATGTGTTAATGCAACAAGAAGATACTTCAAAACCCTCTAGCTGATGTTGGAGATGAATGTATTTTTCACATTCTTCCAGAGGTATAATAGTAAACTAGTATGTGATTACTCACAGGAAATTAGTTTCCTTTCTTTATTTTGTAGTGGACAAACCAATCTCTTTCCAAATAATATAGAGACTTTGAGCTCAACTAAGATCAAGAATACAGTTTAGTGAAGAGCTTTGTTTGTGTCTTAAATAGCTGTATATGCTTAGGTCTCTCATCTGGACTTTGGTTCTCTACCGCCTTTTGAGAACATAATCCCATTCTGTATGTTGCTATCAAGAACGACAGAGATTTCACCTAACATTCTGGTTACATGAATGCAGTCCAGGAACCATTCAAGTAAGGAGATTGTTGGTCTGATTATTAGAATATTTCATACATACATAAGAAAAACCTATGAGAACATAGTAATACAGACTTTAGAATCACCCACACTGATACAGAAGTATTCTTCGTGTTTCATGACCACCTGCTCCAGGGTCTACTGCACTAACTTATTTGAGTTACTCATTAACACATACCATCAGTGAAGCTGAATCAGGAGGACTAACGCCCAGTTCTTTCTGGGTACCCACAATCATTACTATTATTAAACTCTGTTCAAGCGAGAGTCTTCAGGACTGACTTGAAATGTGGTGCTAGAACTACAGTAGTCCTGTTAGAACTGGCAATAGTATCAGGGTTACCTGTTGCCCCCTCAGGTCTAAGAAATTATTACCTAGCCTTTAGCCCCATTGTGGCAAGCTGAATAACAGTTTAACTCTGAAATACTGTCAGAAAACATAAAACAGGGAATCTTAAATTTATCTTAGTTAAGAGAAGTAAGGATACTTTTAAAATCAGTTTTAAAATTAGCTACTATTGTTCAGATAATGTTTTCTGTGGTACCCTTAATAACTCCAGCACAAGAAGCAAATTCACAAAACTGTCTTGTTTTCATGATTTATTTATGTAAAATACGGCAGTTTATTGGATTAGAAGAAAAATAACAGGACCCCTGCTCAGGTACAAGAGAGAAAAGAGGAAATGAGCAATAATATTAATGCTAAAGCAGTAGCTATCCAGACTTTCTGAAGTAGTATCTGATACAGAAGGGAATAAAAGTATCCTGGACTCATAAATAAAAGTTGAATTCAAGGTGTTTTTTATGAAGCAAGATGCGTACATTTCAGAGTTCAGCAGGTGTTTCTACAGAGTTGTTGCTATTAAATAAAAATAGATGTTATATGTGTTAATATTTAGGTTTCACCACAGGAGCTGTTTTTAAAAAGTAGATAACACATGAACTAGCTTGTATTCTTCAATACTGATAAATAATCCAGTGGCTAATCCAAGATGTTCACCACATTGGTCCCTTAGGTGACTCTAAATGTTGTAAATACAAATTTTCTTAATCACATATGTTTTTTAAAAAGTTAATAATAAATGTTGTGTCTCATTTCTCATCTACTATCGTCACTTATTGCATTTTGTCTGAAATTGCATAATTTTTAAAATTTATATCAGTCTGCCACAAAGTCATATGATGACAACTTATGCTTGATATTACATGGAACAGTGGTAAACTGCTTCTTTTAACTGTGTGGTTGTGCTCAGAAATTACTCCTGACTAAAGTTAACTGATTAACTTAAAAATGCTAGTTTGCATTAAACTAAGCTATATTTTTTTATAATTTTTTAGATAGAGAATTCTAAAGACTTTTAGAACTATTTCTTCAATTTATACTGCCAGTGTCATGACATGCTGATATACATGGCGCTTATTTTTTATAGAGAACGATTAGAAAATATTAAATTTATGAGTGATCTGTGACTATATAATAATATACACTTTTAAAAAAAGAAGTAAAAAGAAACTTCGATGAAGAAAGTAATGCTAATAAGCCCTCCGCAATGGAGGTTAGTCTTGTTGTACACTACCCCAAAAATAATCATTATTTTTGCGAGAGTGTTAATAGCAAAATATATTCTTTTGAATGCTATAAACCGGAATTGCTGGTCATGATAAACATGCAGGAACAACTTGGATTAGAAGTATGTACACATAAAATTAAAATAATAGAATGGATTATCTCAAAGAGTCTCCTCTCGAAGAGCTTGGTTATTGCACTTTATATAATAGCTTACCTAGCTATAGTTTATATAGATGCATATATATATGTGTTTATTTGTATGTGTCTGTGTACACACCTGTATTTTTGTGTTAGTGTACATGTTTATACGTGTGTACTTGAACTCTTTAATTTTCCACTTGCACATATCGTCTGCACATCTGTCCACTTGCACTTGCATATCCTCTCAGAATGAACACAACAGATATCAGGGAAGACAAGCTTCTCATGAATGTTCTGATTTCAGATTATTAGAAAAAAATATAAATTAAAACCCTTTAGGAGGGTTGCTCGGTGCTCTTCTTTTCTTGCTGTCTAAGGTTCTACCTTAGATTACTGATGCAAGAAATTGACATTGCCTGGGGAGTCTATTTAAACTAGACACTGAAGTGAGGTTGACAAGAAAATACGTTTTGAATTTAGACTTCTACTTAGGATGTCACTAAGACACAAGTAACATTGTAGCTGCCAATGCAGCCTGGGACAAAAATCCTACATGTATTGCTGGTAAGTAGATTGATATCAGGAAGATGTAGACTAGAAAAGTACTAAAGTGGCATGCAAAGGAATTTAGCAGGCAAAAAATTAATCCACGCCCCTAAAAAAGTTGATAATGCATACTATATATGAGAAGCTTAAACAAAAAGTAGGTGAAGCAGAACATCTAACTAATATAATAGATACATACAGACTGAATATTACTGTATGAAAATCACCCCCAAAGGTAACAATACAGAATCCCACTTTATGGAAGGAAGTATTTTTTCAACAAAATCTGAGTTGAGCAAGAAATGATTGCTCTGTTCTAGTCCTGACTCAAATTTACCACAGAGATTGTTTGGAGAATAACAATTAATATCACCTTTTCCATAGGTATTTATTAGGTGTCAAGAATTAATGAAATCAGAAGATCCACGGATAGAAAAAAATGAAGAAATTAAGCAATGAAAAACCATCAGGGCATAATAAGGTATATTTATAAGTTTAGCAGGAAGTTGCAAAGCAAGTGACTAAATGGTTTTCAAAGTATCTGAACTCTTACATTAAAGTGACTGACAGTGAAACACTTAGGAAGTAGTTTCATGAACTTTATGGCTAATATTTAGCAGAACATACAGAGCTGGATTTCATTTGAGAATCTAAGTATTAGAGAAGTAATTATTCACCTTGGTTAAGATGTCTTTCTTATAAAATAACCATATTTCATGTAGCTGTGCTGAGAACATGTTTTGTTTATATGCACTTGAAAATTTCCTTTTATTGCTATTCTTACTGGATCAGATCAGCCATACATAAATGCGTTGCTTTCTCAAGTTTCCAAAACAGACTTTCCCATTGAAGTTGCTCCACACATCTTAATAGATTCCCACATTTCTAAATCTAGCACACTAACTGGAGAAGAGCTTGAACCGGAGCTTCCCCTCCCACAATACCCTCATTATAGAGCCTTGAAGGCAGGCACTTGGACTGTCCTCCCCAGAGCAGTGCAGACTCCTGAGAAAGCAGAGGATGCATGAGGCCAGTCTACTGGACCATCCAGCAGTCTGGGGATCAATGTTCTTAGCTAAGAGGTATGCAACAGGATTGAATTCCTTCAAGTAAATGGTGAATCTCCCTCAGCTGTCATTCCTAAGAAAATGCCTAATTCAATGCTGTCATTTCCACCAGTAGCAAGATGCCTCAAGCCAAGAACAGTAGTACAAAACATAGCAGCGTAAAAGTACATTAGTGAATTTATTCCTGAGTGCAATCATTTGGAAAATGTTATTTTTTCCCACTGGTGGCAAAATTAAAAAAAAGAAAAATATTTAATAGTTTTTATATTAACTCGTGTTTAAGATTAATTTTTTTAGGAAACTGTTCATAAAATATTAAATGCTAGAATGATTTTTTCCCAGAATGTATTAATTCATAAGCACATGGAGCTATCATTGCAAATGTTTTGCAGCATGTGCTACAGCACTTTTTCTCAGGGGACTTCTGAAGTAAAGTAGGAAGCTATTTTCTTAAGAATTATGACAGAAACTACAGAAAGAGTAAATAAAAAATCCCCTACTGTTTACATTAGATGACTAAATAAATAAGATATTCAGTATATAAGTTTTACCAAAAAAATCATTGTATAATAACAAAATAGTTAATAGTCAAGTATATTATCCTGGCTTTTCTGACTAATGAAGACTTTTTTGAATAATATGACTAATAGAGGGATTATAATCTACTGTGAGAGGAAAGTTTCAGTATTAGATTGAAATGAATCATTAACTATAACTATCCATTTGTGTGAACATATTGAACACAGTATGGGTTTCAGTGATGCGTTCCCTAGGTTCTGTTTTGTCATAGTCTCTTCTTTTTTTTCTTTTTGCTGTATAGAACCATTAGATCTAGCACTCGATTTTCCTAAATAATTAAACTTCTAAAATTAATGCACAGAATGTGGCAAAAGGTATTGCTTACTTCTGGGTCCAATCACAGGGATCCTCGCTGATACTGAAAGGGCAAAATATATGGAAAGATGTGAAATCTCTTGGATAGCTTAAACTCTGTAATAATCAGTCACACTGAAAGTTTGAATTAAACATCGTTGTCTAGAATGTTTCTGGATCAAGTTAATTCTGCAGAAATGAAAAATGCCAGATAAAAATAAGGCTAGCCAATACTTTCCATCTTGAAAGTGGTAAAAAAGACTAATGTGATTATGGCTATTTATATTATTATTATTATGGATATTTTTGTTTGTTTCTGTTCATTCATTTCCCAGCAGGTGTCTCTATACTGCAGCTTTACTGAAAAAGAATTAGGAGGCAGGCTAAATGCATAAAAATGTTTAAAAAAAAATAAAGAAAAAATTGGCAGATTATACTTTACTATGACATCACACAACACTAAAGGAAAAAAAAATGACTGAATAGACTGTAAAGAGAGTTGTCTTATGAGCTTTTGGCTATAATCATACACATATGTATACAGAACCAAATAGGCTTATTAGCTATTGATTCCAACAAAAAAAAGATGTTAAAATTGGTGTGCTGAAAAAGCAATGGTACAAAACCTAAAGCCTGAGTATTTTGTAAGTTCTGGGAAGAACAATAACCTCTCCTGTTTCCGCATATATGAACATATAGCCTAACAACTGCTGGAATTTATCTTCAGAAGCAGCTAAAGTGAAAATACTGAAGCCTTACAAAATATATGTCGCAACCTTTGCTGGGAACATAAATGGGAAGGTTAATGAAGACTGCAGGGGTCTGGAGGAGTTGAGGGGAGAAAAGCACAAGTAGTAAAATAAAATTATGGTTATGAATAAGAATTCCAGCTTGTCTTGGCTCAAGGCAGACCAGAGTAATTTCATTTCATTTGCAACTAGGTGCAAAAAAATTAACATTTTATCACTTAATTGGCAAAATATAATATTTCTATCCAAATAAAATGTATACTTTGATGGATCCCTGTTGTATTTCTGCACAGATCTGAGTGGAATGAAAAATCCTGACTTACCATATAAAAGGACTAAAATTCTATTTAGCATTTGATTTTAATTGCAGATTTCGTGGACCAGGACACTCTGAGATGCATAACCGATGATGCTGAGAAACATCTGAAATTCCATGTATGATTCACAATCTAGAATTAGACCTCTGAAAAGTTGTATTTTAAAGTCTTCCTGTTCACAGAAACAGTGCTTCAAGGTGAATAAAAGCTGATACTCCCCAGTTTGTCCATTAATCAGTAGTTCACTGTGTATTTGGTAAGAGCTCAAGGAGCCATAAAAAGGAACAACATGTCATGTTTTATTGATTATCTCATAAAAAGGGTAAAGAAGTGACAGATGACAGAGCCAGTTAGACCTCTACAGCAAGCAGTTACAGTGTTCATGGTACATTAATTGCAAAAATTTCTATTTTTGGCACAGGAACAGGAAGTGATATAATACCATACGTAATTTGCATCAAATTTATTTCTTACACAAAAAACCCGGAAATTTATTGCAGTTTTAAAAAAGTTTAAAAAGATTAAACAACATTATATATCACTGCATCTGAGATCAGACTCCAATCCAGAATTCTGCTTAAAGAATGTTGTTTCTTGTACAACCTCACACACAAGGGATTGCATGGTATTTACGTTCTTGGTCTCTAGTTTTTTATTTATGGACTCTCACTGTTCTTTGGTATTATATATAAGAATTCTCTCAAATCCCAATGTGTACTCAAATGTGAAGTTATTCAATAGTCTTTGGCCATAAATCATTGTCTTGTTATTAGGACTTTGCTGCAACATTAATTCTTAAACTTTGAACATAAGAGCGAAGACTGGAACATGGGAAGTCAATGAGTCAGAGAAGACCTTTACCTTATAGTCCTGTCAAAATACAAAAGTTTAAAAGTCAGGTTGGAGAGACAACATCCTGCAGTAAGAAGAAAGCTATCACTGAGAAGAAGTTTAAGAATTCAGCCCAAAGCAGTCACATAGACTTGTCTCTAAATTTTTTGGCAATATTTCCTTTATGATCATTTGCAGTGCTTTCAAAGTCTCTACTAAATTACACCTCTCCTTGCTACATTATTCCTCTTTTACACTTTTTTAGAGGGTCCTACCCCACAAAGGAATACTGCCTTTCTCTCTGTTGCCTGTTCAAAGTTACAGAACATGAAGAATGTACATGAAAAATAGTTACACCTGCAGAGAAAAGTTTACAGATGTTTAGTTTGTTGATTCTGCAGTGACAAGTCCTTACTTCCCTCAAGATTCTTAAAGGTAAGTGAAGCAAGACTGAGCTTATTTTCACTTCAATTAGGGAAAAAAGCTCACTTATTCTTCCTCCTCCAAAACCAGCTGGTTCTTTGGTGTAAGAAAAAATTACTTAATTCTTAAAGAGGAAATAAGGAGAAGGAGGGAAAAATCCTTGAGCATTCTCCGGTTCCTTCTCTATACAACACTTCTTGCAAAACTGAACACTGGCAGACAAACACTATCACATCTTTCAGATAATAGTGGCCTGGAGTGGGTAATGATGTAGTTGGGTATCTATGCCTTAAGATCAAAGGTGGGAAATATTAAAAGCATTCTGATTTGAGATGTTTCTGTAGGGATTTTTTCTTCCTGAAAGGAAAAATGTCTGCTGGACTTTAAATAAATATTTGCTAGTTGCCTCACTGGACAGGAGGTTTCAAACTTTTAGAGTTCTAGTACGATTAAAATTTCAATCATTCACACAATTGTCTGTCCTGGCCATATTATATTGCTCTTTGTCAATTTCCTTCTAAAAAAATATTTTCCGTCTTGGGTAGGGGTGGTGGTTTAAGTTTGAATTGCCTTATGGCCCTTCAAGGACGCCTGTAATAGCTGGTGTTCATTTGATAAAACTAGTTAGTACTCATCAGTGCAATGGCGCTATTTCAGGATTAGTCAGAGAAAAGCTGGGGAAAACAGTATTGTGAACTCAGTTGCACAGTAGACTTTTTGATACTGAGCATACACTTGCCAAAGGGTGACTTATTTTGTTGACCTATTGTCTGAAAGTTTCACTTTTGCTATGTACAAAATAAAAGGTGCAGAGTTTCTATCTTCAGTTACAACAATATCATCACAAGCCAACACTCAGGAGTATGCATGCTAATTTCGTGCTTAAATATGTGCTGAAGAGCTTTTCTGAATCAGAGCCATAGTTGTAGCAATTTATTTAGATCATAATGTAGTTCCTTAAAGAAAAACAAATCCCCAAAGGAATGACATTTATAAAGGCAACATTTCTTTCTTAGAATCTTGTCTCTATGATAGGGTTTACTTCTGCTTTTTTTTTTTACATTCTACCATGAGTAAGTATATACAAGAGTAGACAGCATAAATGACAGTAGGTTGTAAATTCTATTAAAATGGCAGTGGTTTTGCTGTCATTACTGCGTATCCTCCAAATGTCCCATGCCACTTCTAAGTCCAGATATCAGAGTCTTTGGAAGTGTGACCTGGAAGTTAGCCAGTCAGCAGTTGAAATTAGCAGTTTCCAGCACTACTATTCTGAGTCTAGCCAAGTTTTCAAATATATCATCCATAAGAGTACACAAAGCCAACCAGAGGTAATGAGTATCATGATGCCGTAGATGGGGTAGAGAGGGGATGTAGGATGGAATGTCTGGCTGGCGGTGCTGACAGTTGCAGGAGATCTTCCCTCTGGGATGCTTTCTCATGGGTATTCATTCCCTTTTGCTTTCATTACTGTGTCAGTGATTGAGCTGCTGGACATCTGTTTGCCAGAACACATCATCTTGTTCTGTCCTGCCAGTGAATGAGCAGGTGGCAGTGATGACACAGTGCCAATTTTGAGTGCATGCTAAGGAGCAGGCTAGGGGCAGCATGACCTATTCCTTTTGCACAGCACCAAGTCATTAGAGAAGCTATCGTGCCTAATCAGGCACTTTTCAGAAAAGCTGATCAGTCTCAGTGATCTATCTTGGCTGACACATATCTTGCATCTAAGTGGCAATGCACTTAAATTTGTTAGAAAATCAAGACAAAATGAAAAAGGCCAAGGCTGAAGAACAATTTTTTGTCATTGCATCATTTGTTGGTCAGAATGCTTGATAACTGTGTTTGTGAGGAAAGTTGTTTCTGTTGTTGGTGATTTTTTTTTTTAAATAAAACAAAGACAAGAACTCTGAAAATAGTGTTGAATGTAGAACTGTAAGACACTTAATGTGAACTGGTGGAGTTTGCACTTGATATGAGACTTCTCATAGATATAAGTATACTACGTGACTATTAAAGGACTATTTTACACTACTTCTGTACTTTGTAGCTGGACCACCTCATATATTTATCACAAAGAACCCTTTTAACCTAGGGAAAAGGCAAGACAATATGTGTTGCCCATACATGGAATAGAAAATTACAGATCAGACAGATGACAAAGAGGGATAGCTACAGAGAATCTTCATTTCCTAGAACCAGAATATTTCTTGATGTTTCTTTTCCTTTAGCTCCTTCTGGAACTAAGTTAGAATTGAACATGTAACTATTTTAAGGGTCTTCTGAAAAAATTTTCATTTATTTTATGGATTAAGTACACTAGCAGTGCACTTTTAATGTTGAATCCTCTTGTTCGATCTGCTTATTCACAGGCAGGCTGGTGAAACCAAACTACTGAGAAACTGTTTAGTGGAAGCTGTTAAATGAAAGATTATTGTACCTCTTTTTTCTTCCTTTTTTTTAACATATTTTGGTTGCATATGGGAAGTAAGCACAAGGCTTTGCCAGTGGGTGTAACAGCAGCAAACTGGAGAAGAGAAAGCTGAATGTGAGTGTTCATAAGATGGGAAATATGAGAGGGTCACGCTGTAGGGGAGTTTATCTTAAGTACCACATCTTTGAAAAACAACACTTTGAAGTGTTTTCTCTAAACCTTTCAAAGGCACGGAGCCTGTAAAAAGAGCAAGAGCTAACTAGAGGATAAGTACTGGGAGGATAAGCCAGCTGGAAGATAAAACTCTCTCTTTGTAGCAACTGTGTGTGAACCCTTTAAAATCTAGCCGATTAGGCAGAAGGCACAACAATTGAAGTGTTAAACATACAGCATATACCACTGCCCGAGTGCCACTCCTGTGTGCTGATAATGTGAAATGACAGCTATGTGCTCTATACATGTGGAATTCTTAAAAGAACCTCTGAGAACAATTATTAGTAAAACATCATCCAGATGCTTTTTAAATTATATGAGCAGGGATCAATTTATCAACTACTGAAAAGCAGTCGTTGTTGCAGTGAAAGCTAGTAACTTTTCTTTAAAGCACAGCTAGACACAGAAATGGTGTAGCCAGTTGGAATTGCAGAGGACTTTAGTCAAAGGGAATGTGGCTCCTCATGGGAGTGGGACAAACAACCCTGAGAACCTAAGGGCCTGCTCAGCAGTAACCAAACAAAATAGCTATCATCAGGATTCTTTTTAAAGCAAAGTTGTTAGAACTAGAAATGAATAACTGCATAAACCAAGAAACAACTGGAAAGTTTCCAAGTCTTAAGTTTAAGCACGCTTGAAGTGCTGAAGTATGAAACCTGATTTCCCAGACATAATTTATTTATGCATATTCCAAACTACCTATTTGCATTTTCTGTCCTGAACTGTAGAAAAATAAAAATACACCTGAAGTCTAATCCATTTTCTTCCACGTCTGTAAGTAATTGACACAATCTTGAAGGATATGTATTAAGAAAATATTAGTTGGGTTGGTATATGACAAAAATGTAGATTTTGCATGAAGTTGTCTCACATTTCTCTTCTCCTTTTAGCCCTCTAATTTCACCCATATTGATGTACTCTTTCATGCTAAGTGTCCTGTGGAATCTGCCATGTCCTTTCTCCTTGTTAAGTTTATCAAGATATTCTGTGCCACCTTTGATAGGAGTAAACCTATTTAATGAATCTGTCCTTGTTCTTCTCTGAAAAAATCCTGATTTTTAGTAAAAACCTGAGTTATATGTTCTGCCTATGCTTTAACACACATAAAATTCTTTACCTGCTGTCTGTTTCAACCCTGGCTCATTTTCTGAGAAGTATAGATTGCCTAGGCATTAAAAACTAATTTATTTGAAACTGTCTTAAAGATCTGATTTATAAGATGAGCCTGATGTTTGTAAGAAGGGAAGAGTCAAGTCTACGTGTAAATGAAGAATGAAAACTTTATGTCAAAATGGTATTTTTCTGCTTGTATACGTGTGTGTCTTTCAAATAGTGCTTTGACGGTTTTGTGAAGGTGGAAGAGCTTGAGCAAACTGTGAAAGGTAATCTGATGTATTTATTGTGAACAGACAGTAACAATACCAACAATCAAAAAAGGATAAGAGGAAAGCTCAGTATGGGGTTTGGTGGGATAATAAGTTTTTTGATCTTTAAAATAATAGAATGGACTATTAAAGAAAAAGGACTTGAAGCTTATGGTATAGAAAAAAAAAGTTTACAGTAAAATGTGTGCTCTTCAATTTTGTATGCCTAAAATAGAACAAACAGTTTTGCCAGAGTCATTTTATTCTTTTCGCACTTGTACTATCTCTATTTTGCAAATAACAAAGTGAACAGTCTGTCTCTGTAATCTGATAGACTCTAACAGTGTCTTGCTAGTTACTTATCTAAGTTTCTTGGACTACAATTAGTGCAGAATGACATAAAAAAGCGCTGTAGTTTAGCATAGGTTCACCAGAGTCAAAAATCAATGAAAAAAATGTTTTTTACAGAATCCCTTGATGGACTCTGCACCTTTTTATAACTGTACAGTCTGGGCAATATAAAGAAATAAAGTGGGGACAAGTAGGTGACATGTTCTGACTTGATTAGGAGTAATAGATGTTTGTGATTTCAGTGCATCACCGTTCTTGAATTAGTACCACTATGATATTGTTAGTGATGGAAAGACAAGTCCCAGTAGTAACCACAATCAATGTACTGATAACATCATGTAACTGATTGCATGTTCATGTTTAATTGTTAATTTTGAGCTAGTGAATCAAATATTTTCACAAGCTTCAACAAGCAGTCCCTAAACAACAGTATCCAAGGATAACAATCCAATATCATTCAAGTCACAGAGTCTTCTGAAAGCTTTGAAAAGTCAATAAGAAGATCTGTGTCCTGAGTTCGGCTAGGATAGGATTAATACTCACAAGAAGCCAGGAGGGGACACAGCCAGATGGCTGACCCAAACTGGCCAAACAAACGGGGTATTTGATACCATGTGATGTCATTCTCGGTTCTGAGTGTGGCTGCTGGCCACGGTGAGGGTAGTCGCATTTCGGGAGGACACTGGGCATCTGACAGTGAGAGAGAGTTCCTCTGTGTATTCCCTTGTTTTGGTATATTCTTCTTATCAGTACTGTTGTTGCTAATGTTCGCTTCCTTTGCCATTCTGCTAAACTGTCCTTATTTTGGCCCACGCGTTCTGCCTTTTTCTTCCAGTTCTCCTCCCCAACCCAGTGGGGGGAGGGGTGATAGATTGACCGCATGGTCCTTTGTTGCCGGCCTGTGCTAAACCACAACAATCAGAATGTAAATATTCCAAAGATGGAGAAAAAGCCTTTTCCCCAATAAACTTTGCTGATTTTTAGAACAAGTTCTCTTTCTTCTGATTGATCTCAGATATTTCTTTACTTTTTGCTGATATTTAGTTTATTGTCTTTTTATTTGTCTCTTTAACTTTAGTGAGAAAATTTCACATAGAGATTTCAATCCATGGTTTTCAGAATGAGGAATATTGGCTAAACATGCGAATGATGTAAAAAAGCTCCAAAATCTGGGAGCTAATGTAAACAACCATTTTTAGATCTATCTTTTACTTCATCATTTCTTTAACATATGTTATAGTGTAAAATATGATTATTGTAGAGGAGGGCATTGTGTAAAACTCTCCCCATAGTAGAAGAATAAATCTGTACTTGTTAGTGTATCTTCAGTAACATTAAACTGTGTTATGTACACAGTTATGTATACTAATAGCATATACTTTGTACTGTCAAACAATGTATTTTGCCCCTTGTTTGCTGGTGCCTGTACTAATTCCTCCAAACATTTGTTTTCTACTTGACACTGTCACAGGGGAGTCAAATTATGCACCCAGTTACATGAACTTTTGTTGAGTTTGTTGAAAACCAGATTCTGGAAGTTATATCTGAGATCCATATTTTGTTGAGAACATCTTTCCTTCAGCAAAAAAAAAATTTAAAAAATCTGACTTTATGTATTAATCTAGTCTAACTTTAGATATATACACTGAAGATGCACAAGGTTGTCTCAGGTGTTGCTCTATGGACAAGAGTAATGCACCTGTCAGGGAGCCCATGGGAAGCATCATAGCCCTCTATGTTTTCTCTGTAGATATCTTAAGCCAGGCAGGTGAGGTGTATCTCAGCTACCATTTCAAAGGGGTCTTTTTTTCTACAAAACTCATTTAAACGCTTAGCCATGTATCAACATCTTTAAGTTGAAATGTCTTAGTGTTCACAAGAATCTTTACTGTGAACCTTTGAGTCCGTCCACTGTTAAGCTAAGAGAATACAGTCTGTAATTTTCCTCATCTTGAAATTACTGCATTTATGAGATTTCCATGCATCATTAAAATTCTGTTGAAATTGGTGAGCCATTCAACTGTACTAAACATTTTTTTTTCTCTTTTAGTATTTCAAGGCTTTGTCATAATTTTGAGCCCTCAGTTTTGCAAATGAATTTTTTTTTCATGCTTATGTCTCAGTTCTGTCCATAATATCAACAATATTTGCGTTTCTATCTAGTTATTTATACGGTAGTTGGTCACAGTGACGAGAGAAAGAGAAAGCAGATACATTTTATGCGAGTCTTCATGTTCAGCTATGTTCTTGTCCTGAGAACATTAACAACTGTTGAGATTTGCTATTACAGATAGGTATTCCAAAGTATTAGTCTACTCTGTCAAACACCTTGATCTATCAAATCAAAGATCTACCAAATATCTGCGATCACAGAATCACAGAATCACAGAATAGTAGGGGTTGGAAGGGACCTCTGTGGGTCATCTAGTCCAACCCTCCTGCCGAAGCAGGGTCACCTACACCAGGCTGCAATGGACCTTGTCCAGGCGGGTCTTGAATATCTCCAGAGAAGGAGACTCCACCACCTCCCTGGGCAGTCTGTTCCAGTGCTCCGTCACCCTCAGAGGGAAGAAGTTCTTCCTCATGTTCATACGGAACTTCCTGTGCCTCAGTTTGTGCCCATTGCCCCTTGTCCTGTCACTGGGCACCACTGAAAAGAGCTTGGCCCCATCCTCCTGACACCCACCCTTCAGATATTTATAAGCATTTATTAGGTCCCCT
>Ga0065711_1008370_pt1 | contig 24352 bp, 16 predicted proteins | sample Hoacrofraction12_FD_59098 | JGI IMG/M metagenome (GOLD analysis project Ga0065711, IMG submission 59098) | Hoatzin crop microbial communities from Cojedes, Venezuela - Epithelial fraction 12 v2 (version 2) | ecosystem: Host-associated > Birds > Digestive system > Esophagus > Crop | place...
CAGCACCTTGTCCAGGCGGGTCTTGAATATCTCCAGAGAAGGAGACTCCACAACCTCCCTGGGCAGCCTGTTCCAGGGCTCCGTCACCCTCAGAGGGAAGAAGTTCTTCCTCATGTTCAGACGGAACTTCAAAAATCAAATGAGAGAAGATTTCCAAACAAGCTTGGAGTAACTTAGAGGTACTTGACTTTCTGTATCTGTACTTCAGAATTTGGTCTTACGTAAAAATTTAAGCCCTTCAATGGTGAGTTTTTTCCATATCTATGCAACTGATACAATTGAAGTTCTTCAGTTGGATTTGTTAGCTTGAGCCAAAAGGGCACCGCGCATATACAAACTCAGACACGGTATTATTCAAGCCTCAGCAAGGTGTCTATGCATTTCTAGCATAAAACTAAGGATGTCATAGCTGTTACCATCAATATTAAGTATATACCACTATGTAAAAGGGTCCTTCATTTCAACACCGTTTCAGTCACTAAGGTGTTAAAGGTAAAACTGGTAATTGTTTTAACCAAGTATTATTGCTATTGTTTTCCTGCAAACAGCGCACACAAGCAAATGTGAAAGGAGAAAAAAGCCTCCCATGTTTTATTTTTATATACCCCAGAAAATTATAGCAAAGCTAATAAAATGAGGGTGTCCTACACAAGCTCCAATATTGTATAAATCATGAATAATACATCAGGCAAAAATGAGAAACTGCAATAGAATCAAACCTATATGGAAATAAATAAAACATAACAGCAGAACTGCAATCATGTTAGCTCTGTTGATAAAAATGTGTTTGTGTTTGCAAGGGGAGGAGGGAGGAAACTTCTCCAGTAAACGATCGTAAAAGCATTACTAATAACAACAAGACTGACATGGCAAGCCAGGAGAATGGGTAATTAACAAATACACATCCAGTTCACCGAAGTCGCATGGTGGAGAAAGTAGAAAGATGGGAAGCCAAACGCAACAATAAATAAAAGGTGTCTTTATGAATCTTTATGATGGACAGGAATAAGTACCCTGCCTTGCAGAGCAAATCTGAATTGCATATTGATATCTTGTTGCAGTGCTTCTCATTTTAATTTTGTATGCAAAATCGTTCAGAGGAAATCCAAGGGAACTCAGATAGGAATTGGGTGCAACCTCAGTTCTTAATCCCAGATAAGTATGGGAGGTTAAATCCCAGCTTTACTTTCCCCAGAGGCAGACTCTTCCAAGAGTGTTGCTAGGACAGCTGGTGGGCTGCTGCAGGACACAAGGTACCAATTCAGAGCAAACCTACTTCCCTTGCAGGCAAAGAGAAGAAATGCAAGAGGAAGAAGATGGTTCCATGTTTACAACACTCTACCGGAACCTGCCACAGACTCCCAGAGAGCGAGATCTCTGGAAAATGATTCAGTCTCCCTGTTTTTCTCCCAACTTATCCACACCTCCTCCTACCTGCAACACTTCCCTCCCCGCACCCCTTAATGGAATAGAGTTCCACCCAAAAAGGCAGCTTTGGTGGGTCCTGGTGATGTACACATTTGCTAAGCTCAGCAGAACTAAAGTGTGAAGGTATCATCATGCATGTTTAATAGAACTCCAAAGCAAACATTCAAGGACAAAGACTCCACTTTAACAACTCCCTGTAATGATCCCTATGTTTCAAAGTAAATCTCTTACCCCTAAGATTAGTATTAACATTTTATGCAAATTGATGCACTGTTTTTTTAAGATTCAAAATAATCTATGCATATCTTTATATTACTTCTTAGAGCCATTAGACAAGATGAGTTCATATTTTTATTCCCTTTACATGCTGAATGTGCCTTATTTCTTTGGGATGGCAGCTTTTATTATTAAAGTCAGCAAAACTTGATGAATCCTATTACCTAGCTTTCTCTGTTTTCCCTGTTTCAACCAGACATGATTTATGAACCAAAATCAAAGTCTGGATTTCTAATAGTGGCATGTTTTTCTCTCGCCTTCTTTGCATTTTCTTCTGAATGGCAACAGGATTCAAAATAACTGATCAAAATACCTCTGATTATTAAAACAACAAATAGCTTATAGAACCTATTCACCAAAATACGCTCTTAAATTTCCTTACAGTTTTACCTCATCAAAGAGAAGGTTTAGCTTCTTACAAAGCAGTTCAGGGATGACTTGATAACACTCCTGAAGTACCAACGTGGAGCACAGAAGTATGATAGCAGTTGAAAAAGACACAAGAAGCAGTAAAAGCTGAATGGTGAAGTTAGATAAATTCAGATGAAAAATACACCTCCCCTCCCTTTTTCTTTTTAAATGCAGGCAGTTAATCTATGGCACATTATGCCAGTACTACTTGCAAATTCTGAGCACAGAAACCCTATACAAAGCAGAAACTCATTTAGGGAAGTCCTGTATATTCTTAGCAGGAAATACTGGCTTTAATAATAGAACAGGTCCATGGTTTTTTAAGATATTAAATCTGAACATCCAGCCTCCGAATCCATTTCTAGGATAGGATACAGATTCACAGACAGTGTGGGATGAGCTTTGTCTCAAAGCCAACTAGCTACCATATAAGCCAGTTACATGCTGTGCCTCAGTTTCCTCTTCCTAGAGAAGACAAGCCTTTCCTTCAACTATTTTCCAGTGTTTTAATGATTGGGATGCCCTCTCTGAGCCCACGCACTCCGCCCTACTAGAGTTCGGGTCTTGTTTCTCATGTGCAGGTATAACAGAAATAACCACAGTAACAATGACTACAAGAATGGAGAGGTTCCCTATGCTTATGGCTACTCCAATGGTCAATAAAAAAACAAACTGATTTTTCACTTCGCTCATTTACAAGAGCTGCAGCCTTCACTGGAAAAGTATACAAAGCCAAATAACTTTAATCAAGCTCTAAGAAAAAGATAGCAAGGTGTGACCCAAAGGTCAGAGCCACAGCACTGTCAGCTGCACACCAGCAGTCAGATGCATTTACGCTGTGGCTGCCCTTCAGTGGAGGCCTCTGGAAGTCTTACAGAATCATCTATAAATATTCAGAAGAAGCTGAATGCAGCAGCAGGCAAGAGCCTTTAATTTAATTTTGAAGGCTGCAACAGACCAAGCTTTCCAAATATGATGGAAGGGGAAGGCTCTCCTGCCCAAGAGCAGCATTGCTTCTGGCTCCGAAACCCCTGTGTTCAGACCGCAGTACAGGGAGTATCAGCTCAGCAGAATCCTCTCTCAAACAGCAGTCAGAAGAGCACAGGCCTGGCACTTCCCCTCTGCTGGGTCCTCATAAATCTCATTCAAGGTAATGGGTACTTAAGAGATTTGGCACCTTGAGATTTAAGCAGTTGCTATTGATATTCTGGCAGCACATGGGATCCTGAAGTTTGCTGAGGGTTTTATCCTGGGTAAAGGCTGTATGAACATCTAAAGAATTTTTCCCCACCCCAAAAGCTGCAAATGGATAAAAGGCAAAGACAAAGGCACAGAGAAGTGAGGTCATTTGCCTGTAGCCAAAATCAGATCTGGGGGCATTCATAGGAAGCGAACTCCTGCAGGCTGCCTCCCCAGCTGCCGCCAAGGGAAGTGTTCCACAGACTTCAGCTTCGGTCTGCTGCTAACGCTGCTGGGAGGCTCTGCTCAGTACGCTAGGCTAGGATTAGCTCCATGGGAAATGCAGAGAGAGGAACAAAAATACACCAGCAACAATTAAAAAGGGGAAATATGAATCTGAGCTGAAATGAAAAAAACCAGCCACCCCACAAGCAAAATTCAGGGCATTTAATGCTGAGGATCTGACCATCCGCTAAGGTAAAAACCCCAGGACCTTTCTTGGTGTTATTGACTTCCTTCTTCTATACAATGGAGTTAAACTATCCAGAATCAACTATCCAAGGCAGAACTGGATGGAAGAGAGCTGAACTGCTGATAGTAGTTCTCCTTGTAAGAAACACAGAATGCATTTGGGTTAGAAGAAATGCTAGCCAGGACAAGATCATGAAGCAACCCATCTCCAGCCACAGCCAGAAGATGATGCTTGGGGAAGAGGACATGCAATAGAACTAGCGCTGAACAAAGCTTTCAAAGAGAATCAGGGCAGAGAAATATTTTGCTGCTTAAGGACAGCGCACCTCTGCAATGGCCTAATAGATCTTCAGCTAAAATTTATGGGCTGTTGCTCTCAACAGGGAGATCTGTGGCACAGTGTGGGCTTATGATTCTGAGCAGTAGTTCTGGGCCATCATATACATAAAGCTAAAGCACAGGTTAAGATGATGGATGGTGGAACATGATGGCCACACTGAATGTAAAAAGGATCCAAGTAATTTGTCGAGTGGTTTGCTAGCAAAGGAACAAGTGTGCTGACTGATAGTTATCTACAGAACAATTTCTTGTAACAAAGGCAACACTGATGGAAACCATAACCTCATAATGCTTATGCAGCTAGAACAGGAAGGAACACAACTTCAGCAATAAGCTCAGCCCTTTTTTGGTTCATTTCTGTTTCTGCCTACAGTCCGGTGGTCAGCCCAGGCTTGTCAAGCCTTTACAGAGTGCTGAGCCCTCCGCCCTCTCACAAAGATGCTTTGGCTGCTTCTTTTTCCGGCATATTATCCCAAGTCCACTATGGCCAGGCAAGAGATGTTTACCCATATTCCTGTAAGTTCGGGCTGTTACTTTGAAATCTGCATACAAGTCAGAGGAAAATGTGCTGACAGCAAAGAGGTTAACAAGAAGGGAGAAGCACATGTCCATGTGGTGCAATTTCTGATGTTCTCTTTTCAATGATTCAGATGCTGTGGCGTGATTTAGTATGAGTTGTGACTTCTCACATTTAATGAAGTGAAACCCTCTTGGCCCACTGTGAGATGTAGGCAAGGATGAGAACCCAGTAATTTACAGCATTTGTGACCTTATTACAATGTACTTTTTGCTTGACTGCTCTTCAGGCCTAACAAGAGCTGTTAAAGGGCTCCATGGAATATTCGTCATTATTTATAATTGGATATAAAAGAGCTTTATCTGTAAAACATGTATCTTAAAAATTGTAATTTTTAATAATTTTACGCTAACTGTAAAAAGTAAAGAAAAACAAGACACTCTTTAAGACCAATACTAATTTCAATGATGCTGATGAACGCTGCTCTTCACAGTGATAAACAAATAGTACAAGCTTTGGTAGACTGCCTTCTAAAGGGAAGCTAATTGTTCAGCCAGCATAACAATAAATACCCTCCAGGGGACTGTTGACTTGTTCCTCACTTGCAATTTGTAATGTGAAATGGTGTTTCCAAGTTACTAATATTGCAATCCATACCTTGGTACCAGTCGGGTGGATGGATTCCACAGTAATTATAACTTTTGGAAGCCTCATTAGAAAATATGTTCATTCTGCCAATTCATTTATGATCTAAGCTTATGGACATATCAGGCATTACGTTTTCTACCTCCTTAGGGTCTACTTAAGACTATTTAGTCCTTCGAAACACAGACTATCCCTCAGATGCATGTATGCACAGATCCTGACACGGGGGGGCTCCGAGCCCTCCAGTTCTGGGAGTCTTTAATGTTCTGGGAACCAAAACATTTTCAGTGAAATAAATTTCTTCAAACTTCAAACATTTCACAAGCTTGACTGTTTCAGCTAAAATTTTCCTGGAAGTTTTTTAGCTTTAGAGTCACCTTAAGGGGCAGAAAGTCAAAAGCAAAAAAGAACAGATGATTTTGCTACAGGCCAGGTGGCACGCGAACCAGTATTACTGTTTTGAATTCTTCCTCTCGGAATCATTTGGGATGACGCTTATCTGAGTAGACTCTGAATAGGTCTGAACCAGTCAGAATATGAAGTTCAGTTCAGTGAAGTCACTGATCTCCATCAGAATAAAGACCCTGACAGGGTACACACACCTTCCTGCACTTTTAAACCCAATGATAGGATTCATTTTGAAGTGAATTAGAAACCTAAAACACTAAACAATACTGGACAGCCACAACTGAGGATTTCTAAAAACGCCAGCATTCACACAGGAACTGCTGCTTGCCTACAAAATGGCAGACTGTCAGATAGTGCTCACGTAGCCCAGGATACATAGTTATACTTCTAAATTCTTATTGCCTCGATTGCAGCTTTGCAGTTGCAATAAAAAAAAAATTGCATCAACTTAAAACTGATTAGGTAAAGTCATATAGAGCTTAGTCTCTCCTAAAAGAAAATCTCAGTAATGAATCAGATGATACAGAAAAAATCTTCACTGAGCTTTATAATGCTTAGAATTATTTTAGGGCATTCCTCAACCGAGTTCATCATCTTTGTGGATTGAAGCAAGACATACGCACAGAGTCATCCAAGAATAGCTATTGGGATCACAACAAAATATACTATGAATCCTGTACTGATTATCAAGGAGAACTGGCCACAGGTTTTGCCTGATTCTTCCCTATTTTATTATGTAGGTTGGCATCCTTGGACCAGTCTAACACCACTTCACAAGCAAGAGACACTAATAAGCTGCATTTGCTCTCAACAGGTGAAAAAGATGATAGGCAGTTTCAGGATCTGTTTCTGAGCTTCCCCATCATCACTACACGGATAATAATGCTTCTCCTACACTGTAAAATGCTTTAAAAGTTTCATAGGTGTGTATGAAATATTGTTACATGCTGTATTATTTTTTTCAGAATAGACTGCAGCGCAGCAGCAAAAGGCTCTTTTAACAAGTGCTCTTTTTTCATATTTAGTCCGGGATTACACCATCTGCATCACAAAAGGGTCTGCATCTGCTCTTTCATTTTACTCTTCATCGCTTATCATGACAAAACAACAAAAAGATTGCAATTTCAAAAACTTATTCTTTGAACTTTTCTAATCTTTGCAACAACAATTTAACAAACGTTTTCATGTTTGCATCTATTGGGGGGTTTTATATCAGGTCACTCAGAGCTTTCATTTGATTGCTCTAGGAAACCAAACGGTTGCTACCCAATCTCTTTGCAATGTTCCCTATAGTGCAGCCACTCAGAGAGCTATCAAAGCTCCAGTGGAGGGCTGATAAAATCAATCTGTTAAAATCACCTATACAATTTATTTTTCCTCTTTTCTCGCTTTTTTTTTTAAATAAGAACGCCTGTTTATTATCCTGCAGCCTAAACAAAAAAAGAAATCCCCACCTGTACTGTATTACCACTTTGATAATGCAAGCCATATTGCTATATAGAACGTTTGCTTTTAAAGATTGAAAATTCATCTGTTATACTTGAGGTGTTCAAGCTGTGGAGCATATTGCAAAGGCAGCTCACAAATAGCTACATCTTTTTTTTTTCCTTTCTTTTCTTCTTAGCAAAGCTTTCTCAGAAAACGACTACTCGGGGATCATGCAAATCCAGCTCCTGGTTATGGCAGCAGCTTGTAGCAGCCGACTGGAACAGGAGAAAACAGATGAACAAGAGAAATACAGAAAGGTCTTCCAGCAACATGTTGGCCAGCCCTGCTTTAATAATTGCAACAACACACTCTACAGCCTTCTACAGCCCTTCTCCCCATGCTCTCTACAGTGTCAGTGTGGCAAAATGGGAAAGACTCCGCCAACCCCCTCCTTGCGAGCCCCCCCAGCATTTCAGCGCTCTGCTCAGGCTCTCCTCTGCATGGCTTCAGGCAGCTGGTGGTCAACAGCCAGACCATTAGCCTGCAGTTACCCACCCTGTGGTACAAGCAGACCCATTCCAGCTGTTCAATTAACCAGGCCTTTTGTCTCAGAGCTGACAGGCAAGGAGCCTCTGCAATAGCAACTTTAACACTTCGCTTGCCAACCTTTCAAACCAATAGTCAATATAATAGCTTCTGTACACAAAATGTGGAGTGCTAGATGTTTTGCTTTGTTAAATGTGTGAGCTGATTGCTGGTGCTTCACTCATATCCAGAAAGTGACACCAATCAACAAAGAACAGCACTGTCCAAGCTGCTTGCAGCTTGTGGCCTGTGTATAAGTAGTCTGGGAAAGCTGGCTTCAGAGCACGAGCCTGTTGTCAATCATCTCACACTCACTGTACGCTGCAGAATGTTTTAACAGTCTGCCAGCCAACGCAACTTCCTAAAGACATTGACAGTGAAGGTAAGCAAAAAACCCCCAGACTGAAGCCATTACACTTAAAAACAAATTCAACTTTTTAACACTGACAATAAGAAATCAGTGAAACAGATTATAGGAATAAGTGGTAAATTGTGTAACTTAGAGATTTTTAGGAGCAAGATCTTATATCTTTCTGAAACACCTGTTCAAATCCTACCACAAACTGCTGAAAAAGAGATAGGGCTCTAAGAGGACACGCTCTGGTTTGCGTTTCACCCAAAGTCAGCATAAATGAGGGTAACATAACCTTCTGGGCTTATGAAATTCACAGGACTGTCAAGACAAAAGATGACCGGTGTTTGTGCTACCTCTAATACCTGTGATTACACCGTTCCCTCATATAAAAGAATATTACTGAGGGACAGAGGGAAGTCAAAAGTGATCTTCTATTCTAAAATGAAAATAAGAATATTTCATAACACATTTAAAATAAATCAAACTTGTGTCCTTCAAAATGCCAAAGAGCAAAAAACTATGCCTGATTCCAGTTCAAAAGTGACAATATTCCAGAACCTGCCAAAGTATCTGATACCACTAAATTTCAGCCTGAAATTCTGAGTCCGAGTATAACATTCCAACCCTCTGGAATGGCCCAAGGAGCAACTGGTGAGCAGAAGATTTAACCTTTAATGATTCCTGAAGAAAGGGAAATAAGTTAGATAATATACTGGAAAACACGCTTTCTGCACCTGGCTTGGGAGGAACCTTATCTTATTTTTGCGTCCCAGAAATGTATTCTTTCTACATGGTATTAAAAAGCGGGAACTCTGATAGCTGAGATCCTGATTTAGATGAGGCAGGTTGGCTCTGCGTGAATACTGGAGCAAAGTATCCCTTGTGTAAAGTAAGCATTGAACTTCCATGGAACTACAGTTGCTTCCAGCAGCCCTGGATACGAGGTCATTGAAAGACAGGCCTCTGAAGATTGAAGTTGTGCGCATGAATCCAACGCTATCACAGAACTCCACACTGAAATGCCACTGTTTGAGTAATCTTTTTCCCCTAATAGTCAGGCTTAAATTGGTTTAATTGTATGAGATATAGCCTTAGCAATTTCCTTTTGTGATTTATAGGATTAAAATCTGTTTTCCTGCTGGCAGGCAACAGTGTTTACCAGCCTCTCCTCTCCTGTTCCAATTTCATTTAAGCAGAGTGATCTGGCATTATTAAAATTGGATTGTTTCCTGATCCCCATTAAACAAAAGGTGATTTGATACCAAGTGTTAAAATATTATTGCTTTATGTTTTCTCTCTGTCCATCAAAACTCCAGCCTGCACTCTGCGGCACAGCAGGAGCTAATCATATGTTAAGATTCAGTGGTAAACAAAAAAGCCATCCAGCCTTGCACTGGTTTGTCTTTAAACGTTAAGATTTTTCTTTCTAGTGTCTGCTGCTCTTTTTTAGCAATACAGGACAGCAGAGAGGTAGACTGAATGTCCTGTCCCGAGACTGCTACCTGCAAGGAAAGTGTGATAACTGAACAACTCTCTATCCTTTCCATCACAGAACAAATGTCAGACAGCACTTGGGACATGACAGAGCCTTGTTTGTGTGATATTAAAAGGAGACAAGTCATAATCAAAAGACATACATGCTAGGCATGGTGAGACACAAGGAAGCAAACTCTGCAACCACCTTGCAGCCAGCACAGAGAGAAGGGGCATGGCAGTCCAGGAGGAAAGGAAAATCAATCTTCTGGTGTGACATGATATTCCTTTGATCAAACTAATCTTTTCATACTTCTCTTTCCGTTTGTTGTTGCTGTGAACATCTTTTGCCTTTGGGGGGAAAAAATGAAGAGACACAAATAGATAATACACTGGCATTTGAAATCAACCAACAAAGCACGAACTTGCTTAGGTGGAAATGGAAAGAAGCAAGCATGAGTTTAACTCCGCATTGATTTGCCACTCAGTTCTGAATCCTGTACTCAAGAAGACACTTTGCAGAGACACCGGAAGAGGAGTAGAAATCTATTGTAGGAGGGATGAAGGACGCGGTGCATAGTAAACTCTGTGGATTGATTCTCATTTCTTTCCTCTCACCACATGAATAATTTCCAAGCAGGCCAATTCAGAGTCAGCATCTGCTGGTGAACACTTACAACTGTTTCATTTTTTTCAAGAAAGAACCATAGGTGGGGTTTAAGTGAATCAAATTACATTTTTAAAGTCCTGAAAAGATACATCAACATGCTTACCTGTTTAAGGAGCTGTCAGCTGATTTAGCAAAGCCCTTAGAAGACATGTAATACAACTTCCAAGACTCCTAAATACCATCTTCAAAGAAGACTTAAGTAATTAGAACCCTAAATCTAAGAGTACCCATGCTTAATTTATATTATATACTTAAATACTACTGAACATATCTGTAAATAAGGAACAGTCAGCAAGATCTGCATGAGTGGAACACACAAGTTGCAACAAAAGGAAAGCTCCATACTAAACATTAAAGAATGGAAAATCTCTAGAAGACAAGTTCATTAAGTTCATGAAATACTCTCCCACAGGAAGTTACTGAGGTTCTTTCACTAGATGCACTCAAGAGAAAATTCAATTTAAAGGTAAACTGCAAAGGTTTGCTGAAAATTAAAAATTCACTCACGAGATCCTAGGAAAACAAACTACATTTGCTCTTTGTGTCATTAGGGCTGGATTTTACTGTCTGTAAGACAGCCATCCATTTCAGACTCTGAAGAACAGAGTCCAGTTCTCTTGTTTCCACCACTGAAGTGACATTGGACATTAACATGAGAGATCTTACTAGTTTTTAAGTCTCTTAGAAGCTTCAGACCCCAAATAAAAGGCGTTAAGAATGGTTTTACCATTTCTCATCCTTGACTTGTTGCTTAGCTAAATGATGACACATCAATACAGGCGCTATTTTTTCCTTTTTGTCTAAGTGCCTTATCGCAAAATAATGCACTATCAAATACTTCAGGTGTTGCACGCTCCACGAGATACAGCACAGGAGACGGGGCCATGCTGACCTTTTCAGTATTCTATATTGTGACTTGCTATAGTCATTTTACCCATTTCACTCTTTTACAGCTCCAGTGAGAGAGAGAGCAGGGTGGAATGGCCATCCCAATTAAAATGTGAAACGATGAAAGGGCAGAGTAGACCTTAAAGCACCATTCCAGGGAATACATTTGGGCATCAAAATACAGATGCATTCTCTGTGCCAAAGCCTGTAATGAAACAAGAAAAGGGTAGCCTATGGATTAATGCCTTGTAGGAGCCAGAAATTATTTTTCTGCAGGCAGGTATGCACAGACATGACAAACTTGAATACAAAAGCATGCAAACATGTCTACTTACACAAACCACAAAACAGAGTTTATGAAGTAAACCACAAAACAACAGAATGGGATAGGTGGGTTGGTTTGGGTTTCTTTAAATGTTCTGCCAGCTGCAATGAAGACAATAGTCCTTGTCCTTGAGTTGGTCACGATCAGCATGACCAGCCCAAATTCACTGAAGATACACTGATTTGTGCTGACTGAGGATTTGACTACCAGTAACAACATTAAATTTACTTCAGCCTTTTTGACATCAGCCTCAAAGTTGTCCTAAACCCTTGAAATTCCTGCAGACCTCTGGCTAACCATAGCAGCACACTTTGTCTGCACAGGAATCAGCAAAGAAAATCACACCAGTATCATGCCATTGACTCAAACACCAATACTCCTGATTTACATCAGTGTAATTGAGAATAAAGTTCACAGGCTCTGGATTTAGTTCTACTTGTGTACCTTACACAAGAAAAAAAATATTCAGACCTTAGTAGTACAATAAAAAAACCAGCATGAAAAACTCAAAAAAAAACCCCAAGAAATGAGTGAGGGTAGAGACTGACCTCATGTTTAGGGCATGATCGAGTTGTAATTCTGCCATAGATTTTTTTTCATTCCTCATTTAAACTGGGAATAACTAATTATTTTTTTTCCTGCCACCATTTGTCATTGCCATTTCTCTTCAGTCTGGGAGAGCTGCACATCCCCTTTATGTACAGTGTTGTGCCTCCTTTTGGGCTTCCAGGTACCGTTGTTTTGCAAATTAATAACAAGGGAATTGATATTTACCAGAAATGTTCTTCAATAACTTATCAAGCTAATACCAGAGCTCAAGATGAGCTTGTGAACTGATGCATAAAAAAAAATCTAATCTTGGCAAATTAGATAATAAAGAGCAGTATTAACTATGTTTTAGATACCCTGTTTAATCTGCATTAAGAACAACTTTTTTAGCCTAATATATCTGCATTAAGTTTGCCTTCTTACAAATTTCCCTTTGAAAACAATCACAAGTGAGAGTAAATAAATAGTAAGGCAACTCCAATAAGAATTATATTGATTTATTTTTCACTTCTCTGAAGCTGGTGTTGATTCAAGTACTTATATGTAAGGCTAATTTTTGAGGCCTTTTTGCCAAGCAGTTTCAAGTTTCTTATAATTCCTGAAAATTTAATTTCAGAATTAGGGACGTTGTTGATATCAGAATATCTTATTAGCAATAAAAGTATATTACCTATAATTGAATAGCTTCCCAATTAACAAGTTGGAGAGCCAGCAAAAACAACCAATTCCCTCTGATGCATCCACAGCAGGAGGCATTTGAATTACCAGCGAGTCATTTAGCGTACTTCTACCCAAGTGATAAATAAGTACATAAAATGCAGAAGATTGAAATAAGCAAATATTAGCTCCATGTAAAACGAATGCGGGAAAGGTTTAACAATACGGGAAAAAGTACTGTTCACTACATAATTTCTATGTGACATACAGCCGAGTAGGCTGTAGATGCAAATGGAGAAGCCGCAGGCATTATTCTGCGATACCTCACAGCCTCAGCATCTCAGGACCACACGAAGGATGCAGCGGGCAGCAGTGAGTGGAGCTGATCTTCCCCAGCCCGAGCTCTGGACAGCAGCAGAGGATCAAATCCTCCCAATCCATTTGAGTTAACCCACCACCTTGTCCTTGCTTTTCAGCAGACCTTCACCAAACGAAATTCTGCCTAGGGAACTTTCACTGAAATTGGTAACATTAGAGTTGTTTAAGCACAGGGAGCGAGAACTAATCCTGAGATACTTACATTTTGTTTGTACAGACTCCTTTCATAATATTAACTCCTAAGTGTTTGTTATTTGAAGAAATATATCTCTGGCATTTAAAACGTCAGCTTTCATCTGTTGGAGCTAAATATGCATGGTGTTTTCACGAGTGGTGTGTAATTGGGTAATTCTAATTGCAAATCAGAATCTTTTCCTTCTTGGAAAACAGGTTTAAGTTTGTGTAAGGTAATGAAGCGGGGGTCTGAAGATCAGTCATGGAACAAATCGCATTAAGTGAAATCAGGCAGTTGTCTGTTCTGATTTCCTTCCCTGAACAAGCTTTATGCCACCCAGTCCCCATTGCTGATGGACTGTTATTATCTTTCTTGTTCTATGAAGAGACAAAAATTAAGTGATTAAGGAAAAATATTACAATCAACTTTCATTCATTCATCTCTTAAAAAGCGATGGTACTTCATCCCAATTTTTAAGTCCCTTTCGATAAATAACATGGAAACAGAAATAGGAAGGTTGTTGCTATGTAACTTACAGTATTGAAATGTATGAGGCACGGTGACCTTAGCCTCTGGAGATGATGTGCAAACTATTTATATGCACAGCTGTACAAATTGCCAGAGTTTAATGTTAAATTCCACGGAAAATCATCTCTGCTGTTCTGCTTTTGAGGAAAGGACAGGGTTTAAATATTTAATAGGCTTTCTTACTGTGCAAGCATATTTGGTATTACATAAGCGAGCAGCACAAATCTTTCAAGGCTCTGGCTTCAAGCATCTGCCAAGCTCGCCCATAACAAGAGTGACAGAGGTTCACCAAACCATAAGCAGCACAAGGTAACAAAGAACATTCGGGAGGTGCAGCGAAATCCCTTTGTGTCATCTGCTTTATTTCAGGACCACTTTCAGCAGGATTCCCTTCTCCTGCTACCTGCTCCAAACTGCTGCTGAATCCCTGGTGGAGTTTACCTTTCTCCCTATCACATACAGGTAAGTGATAACTAGATTTTCAGTTTTACAGAAAAGCCTTCAGAACTTCCTTGTAATGTTCCCAGTATGACGATAAAAATCTCTGAAAATCTCTTCTCGCTGTAGTTTAACAAACATCAGTGCAGGCCTGCTCAGAGCCTGGTAGTGCAAGCACATGTCTAATCTAATGCTCACGACCACCATCTAACAACAACAGGCGATTTTGACTTTGTACTGTGATTGAGACAAAATCTTTCCAAATAGGGGCAACAAGTGAAATAAAAATTCATAGTCCTATAGAGCTCAAAGTGTTTTGCAGTAGAGTTACACACTTTTTTTAAAAACAATTTTATAGACAGAACAGCAGAGGCATGGAGAGGCAAAGCAAGCTGTATGACAGACCAGTGACAGAGTTCGGATTGGACCCAGAATGTAGAGGGGTTTATTTCATTACTTTCCCATTGCAAAACTCTCTCCTAGGAAGCAGAATACAGAGGCAGGATCCAGCAATAGTCAAAGTCTTTACTCCTAGTAAAGGCATTCTGACTGAAGGGCCAAAGATGCACAAGACTATTCTCTCTGGCCCAGCAGTCCAGTCCTGTGTGTTCCAACAAAATTAAATGCCTTGACACTGCGACTTTCAGTTTCTCAGCTCCGCAGGAACCTCAACAACTGTTAAAGGGCTATCAGAGCCTATAAGCACTTTGTGCAGCAAGTATACTGGAGTTATGCATAAACACTCACACATTTAATTTCTTTCCTTTGAGGCCTTTTGATATATATCACAAATATTAATCTGTCGAATGTACTACTTCATTATTGTCCACAAAGTCACAGAACACAAGCTGAGACAATATTCAGTAAACAGAGATAATGGATTTTGCTTGAGACTTTAGACAAGAACATGGGAAAAATGAGAAAACTAGCTACAGGGTTAATGAGCACGCTTCCTGCAGGCTGCGTGGCGCTGGCATTTCAGTAGTGAGCAGTGTGTGTCGGAGTGCAATAATAAAAAACTGGTAGATGGGTAATAAGATATGGCTTCTTTTTGTTGTTTTGTCTTCACCGAGGCAGTGTTGTGGAGTTTGGAAGACATGAAAATTGGCTATGCGTTATGCATGGAAATATGCATTGCATCTCAGTCTCTGAGCCAAAGTTAAGTAATGAAGTTTGGGAAAGCTTTTGGGGTTTGTTTTTTTGCCCCTTTTTTTTTTTTTAAGTTTAGAAGGATTTCTGACTTTTTAGAAATAAAACAAAAGAACGTTTAAGTTCAATTTTTAAATGTTACCAAGTTTTATGCATTGAGAATTCTATTCCTCTGTTTCATGATGATTGAAATAGCTTACTGCAATACCGCGTGTAAGCAGCGGTCAGACTGAATTACTGTGATTTGGCTACTGATTCAGAGTCCCCAAGAGCACCAAGAGAGGCTGACAGTCTTTCAGGTGCAGCTTTTCCTTTCCCTGTCAAGTAGAACAGTAAATTCTTTGGGGTACATTCTACACTAGGGACGAAAAAAAAAGCAATTTGCCTTTTTTCACCCTCACATCTTACAATCCAAGAGAAATTGTATTAGACCAGCAGTACTCCCAAGAAGGCCTGAGGCTGCAGGCAGCCGTGTGGGTGAACCTGTCAGTGGCAATTCTGCTTTTGAGTCAGCACTATATCAATTACCAAGCATGATTTTATGGTTTGATGGACCATAAAGCTTCAGGCAACAAATTTGAGGTATGATCTTGATCATACGAGGTCATTAAAGATCCCATAGCACCACTTGTTTGCATCAGGCTATTCATCTTGTTGTCTTGGATCAATTTTAGTTCAGCTCTTTCAAGGTAAAATTCCCATATGCAATTTCTGACATGATATTCTTCACCTCAGCTGTTGTGTGGGAGCACTACGTCGTTAAAACACTGCAGAGTCACCCCAAAGGTACCCTTCCTCCAGTTGGTTGCAAAATACTGTACAGTTCTTATTTAATCTCCACAATAAAGGGATATTTACCTAAAAAACTGCTTATCTTTTTTTTACTAAGCTAGATCGAAATGAACATGAATGTTTATTTCCACAAGAAGTTATTTTGTGGAACTGTAATGGAAAAAAAATAAAATTAGTTTTTAAAAGGCCCTTTGCTGCATGAGCTTCTATGTAAATGAAAAAGCTACTTCCTGCTGACAAAGTTTTAAATAAAAGTTTCAGGCAGCTAGAATTAAAAACACTAAGCCCTCAGCATATTAAGGATCTTTATGTGCTATTGAAGCCTTCTGTAAGATTTAAAAATAGGCCATAAGTTATACATAATTCTTTCTATTGGTCCTTGGATTTGGACTTTGATTTACACCAGCTGAAATTTTGACCTGAAACAATATTCTTGAATAACACAGGGAGGTTTAATGCTTTAATAAAAAAGCATACCACAGAAAACTACAATACTTCATTACTGTAAAACTAGTCTAAACAAAAAGTATTTAGACAACCAAACACACCAGAAAGACAGAAAGAGGAAGAGACAACACTTCAACCACTTTTGTTTTGCATATCCAGAAATACTCCATATAGGAGACAAATAATTTGGGGCTACAGGCACCGAACAGAGCACTTCATAAAAAAGGAGAATATTTATTACTAGTGCTGAAGAATATGAAGTTATTTGAAATGTATAGACTTCATTCTTTTTTCAGGCCATAGAGATTCATATTGCTTACTTATACAGATAGTCTGGACAGATGAATCAGTCTTGGGAAAAAAGTTTAAAAGATTCTGCATTACTGGTTCTAGTGCTTTACTGAAAAGGAGTTGGGGGATTTCACCCAACACTGTTAGAAACATATGGGAATATACGAGGTAGCAAAGCATTTCAGATTTTTTTGTAATCATGTACATTCACTGGCTGTTATACTGGAGGATTGGATAAGCAATAAATTTTTTGAAGAGTAGTGGTTGCATTATGAGCAATAAGTTCAATTTTCAAAAGCTGAAGGGCATTTAAGAATACATGTCCTGCTGATTCTTGGCAGGGATTAAACCGTCAAATCACAGAAGCACTTTTGAAATTCCCACGCTTAAGCTTGAGTGCCTATCTTACAACTTAGGCTTTCATGAGCCAGAAATTTTTCTGCTGTATTTAGACAATTAGAGACACAGACAGTCACTAACGGAATTTTCAAAAGTTAAGTACATTAATGTGTCTCAAACCAATGATGATTAAATCCTAGAACGTACTGAAAATCCTGTAGATGCCTAAATACTAATTTGGGGACTTTTTTCAGTAGAGGTAGCTTTTACTTTACCTCATTTTAGCAAACTGTTACTCCATCAAATTTAGACATATATCCTCACTTCTGCATCTCCAGAGAGCAAGTCATTCATCTTCACAAACCTGTACAAGACTCCCATATCTTACACATCTTGGAGATGCCAATTTCTGACCACTGTCTGTAGCAGGACGCCTCTAACTTGCTTGCATAGGATAATCTCACTTTCCCATGGCTGACATTAGCTGCGAAGAATCCCACCTTAGAGATACTTTTGCAACTAATTTTACTCATCCTACAAACAAGTCTACATACCAAGCTCCTTGGTGCTTCTGAAAACATGATTGGAAAACTTCATGTTGTTATTTCTCCTGCTGTTGAGCTATGGTAGCAGAGAAGGGAAGCTGGTCGAGGAGCCCCCCGTTGAACTGGGAATTGCTCATGCCAGAAAACAGTCCGTGCTCCAAAGAATGCATTATCTAATAGCACAATAAGAGAAAAATCAAAGCCTAGTTCTCTCAAAGGCAAAACACAGCTGGGCAGAGATCACTTCTGCGTCAAAATAAAGACTTTTTACATGTTAAACCTCCACAAAATGTGTTTTGAGTCTTCTGTGGAAGTCCCTTGTGTGTCTGAACCCTCCAGGGCGAATGCAGAGGCCCGCGAGGCGGGCTGCTGCTAACAGATACACAACGCTAGTCCTGCGCTTGTGCCCAGCCTTCCCTGCTTTAAGCACTTCATTGCTGACCCGAGTTGGGGGACTGGAGTGGAAAACACAGATACTAGTAAAGAGCTCACTGTTATTCTTCTGTTTTTCAATATTGCTTTCAATTTACCAAGGGCCTCAATTTCTCTCTTAGTGATGGTGCTTTAGGCACATTGAATTCAGCTCCTCACTTATACCTGCCATAGACCAGCATTAAACAGCTCAAGAAAAATGCTAGCATGATTCCCAAAAGCCAAATAAATAAAAAAACCATGGGAAATGGGAAACAATGTGAAAACAAGAGCCATAGAGATAGAAGCAAACAACAAGGAGCAGTAAGACCAAAATCCAGGAAATGTGTGATTGCCGGCCACTTTTAACCACACTAGACATGTATCTGTCCATCCTCCTTCTTTGTTTATAATTTCAGAGCAAATCAAATACCTTCAGCTCCATAAAACAAGTGAAAACAAATGAAACGCCAGTTTGTAACAGTGATAAACACTAAGTGGCTGCAGTTCTGTGCATCTCAAACCCACTTTGAAATACACTAAGTCAAAACAAGAGTTAGTCTGACAGTTTCAACTTCGATACACATTTTATCCTATAGGAAGAAAGATTTTGTCAACATTGATCCCCTTTTCTGAAAAAAAACAAAAACAAACTAAAAAACACCAAAAGAAAATTAAGTAAAATGGATTTAATAGAATCAATTTCCTGACCCATTTCAACAAAAAAATTCCAACTGACTCCCCTTACAGCAGCCCATCTCTTGTTCCACAAATAGTTCCATTTATTTCAACAGAAGGACTTTTGTGGAAAAGTGCTACTGATTCCGAGCACAGCTACCACTGCTATCACCCTCACATCAAAAGGATTCCTCATACAGCAAAGCAGCACAGCAGAACTTGGCCGGCGGAACTCTTCGTGCTAGGTTTGCACAGATTTGAGTGACTCACCATCAGCAACACCCATCATCAGCCATTCCTGATCACATGGTTTCCAGGACAATTACACCTCCTCTGATCAAGTAGTTGTGATTTTAGTCTGTTATCATCATTCTGGATTTGATGGCCGACACCAGCACTACAACTTCAGCTATAAGTAAAAACCAAAAGGCTCATTTCACTGCAGGGTAGCCAGCTCAAGCAACGTGATGTTTGTGGCACTTTTTCATAGTATCCCAGTTTGAGAAATCAGTGCTTTCTCTACATCTGACAGCCTGCTAAAATGTTTAGTCCAGCAGTTGACGTGCCTTCTATGAAACATTAGGTCTCAGGTGAGATACCAGCGGACTTCAGTCAGATGAACCAATAGGTGATGGTGTAGGGAAGTAAAACTATTAATACCTTAATACAACATAAAGCCCATTATAGATCCATTCAAAAATCAAAGTTTCCAGTGTTGAGAATTTGATACTGAGCTTTCCACCATTTAATCACATTTCTTTTCACAACCCACTTACAACGACTCACCTTATATTGAACATAATGTTATTATATTCTGAGGAACAAGTGGAGCTGAAACACTAACCTCATTAGTTCTGCGACGTTACCTGTCAGGTATACTGGCTGCAGCTCGACATAAGGTGGCCATGTGTGAAGAAACAAGGTTAAAACAAACCATAGCACAGAGGGAAGCTGCAGAAGCCAGAAGTGATTCTGTATATACAAAACCAGGTGTTGCTGGTTTGCCTGTGTCATGGTTTATACAGGCTTTTCCACTCCAAACAGATACAAAAACAGTAGGAAAACAGCATACATTGCAAGCACTGAGTGGAAACTGCATTCCTAGCACAAAAGCAAGAGCAGGAGGGAGCAGACCTTCCTGACCCTGACAACAAAGATCCAGAGCTAATAACATTTTTGCAACGCTTTGACAAGTTGATCAGAAATGTTGTGTTTGTGAAAAGGTTATAAAGAGGCCTGCTGGGCCCAGAGCAATCACACAATGCCAAGGCCTAATCAGATTAATCTTCTTGCTGTAAGGCATCAACCTTGTGGGTCCGATTCCTCTCTCATATCTATTTTGCACTGACGTCTCACAGTGCAGTTATTCCTGGTTTTATGGAATAGTAGACTCAAATTTGACTTTTTCAGAGAACTAGGTCGAGATGAAATCTCTTCATAACTGCTAGATCCTTCACTGACCACAGCCCAACGTTAGAATTTTGAATACAGCAGAACTGTTTTCATACAAGTTGAAACAGATTAATAGGTGTGAGATTGCAAAGTGCTTCTGTCCAAATTACAGAAGACACTGCCCAGCTGCAGTCCTGCGTGCCATAAGGAAGTTTTAATTTTTCCTTGTGCAGCTTCAGGAGCAGTCACAGCTGGACAGCTGAATGAAAGTAGCACATCTTCTGAGGAAGTACTGTATCTAAAAACATCTAGCCATAGAGAAAGGAATTAAATGGAAATACTCTGATAAACAGTTAAGTAAATACAAACTTTTCTCGGAATATCTTCAGAACAAAGTGTTTTTCACCATTCTGTAATAATGAAGAACTAAAGAACGTCATTGCTTAGGAAAAGTCAGATGAGAGCTCACAACAGACTTGCCCACTTCATACTGAGACGTTCATTTTCAATCCCTCTCCTTTTTGCTTCCCATTAGTCACTAGTCCTTAGTCCACATTGAATATTACAGCCTTACTGAACAAAAAGCAGCAAAAAATGAATCTAATTCTAGAGTCAATTCATGGTCATATTTTATCTCAGCAACATTCCTGGAACGTAACAACCCCATCTGTGAAAAACACAGGCAGTGCAAATTATAAACGCAAGCTGTGATCCTATAGCACTTTGGGTCCTGTCTCTACAAAGCTATTGCAGCACAGGAAAAGAGATATGCAATAAAATTATAGATGCAAATAAGAATTTAAAAATGGACATAAAGGACCTAGTTCATAAAAATTTCCTTATTCAGGAACGTACATGAGTGTTCTTAAGTCAAGTCACATGTGTATATTATATAAGCAAACCACAAAACTACGGTCTTTTTAAAGGACAGCATCTTTTATAGTTTGTTTTTCTTTGCAGCTTCCAAGTATTAGGCAAAGTTACCCTCATTACACAAATGCTCTTGCTTTTTCCACCAGAACTTCTTGTTTGATCCTTTTTGGCTCCTATTCAGCAGCCATGCCAGATGTTTTAATTTGCACCTGTTTGGTTAGTGTTTGAAAAGCCTAGTTATTTTTAGGTTAACAGAAGGCAACATGTCTTTACTGCCTTTGATGAACTTCATTAATTTTTTCCCCACTTACTAACTCTTCCTAGTTGTTACCAAGAAGCAGAAAGCCATCAATGTGATGGAGCAGGTCAAAACAAAAGCAGTAAATATTGTAGCAAAATGGTGCTTAGCCAGTTTCTACCAGCTGAGTATTTGGTACAGTTTAACTTCGCCAGCTTAATGTTCATAAGATCCTTACACATGCTGTCACCACACAGACCAGGACTGGAAAACAGAAGATAACACATGGCCTTCATTAATACCCTCACTTTCTCTCTTAATATACAAATGAGGTCTTTTCCTCAAGCAACAGATGAAAAGCAGCCATAGGTGGGAAATCGGGTGTTTCTGACTACAGCAGCAGAGACACAAATAAACCTTTTACTGAGGGAGGAGCTTCCTCCAATTGCTTCACTGTTCTGGAAGGTGGAGTGGTGCAGATGAACGGGTACAATTACTCCCCTTTCTCAAAGCGGAGATACTTTGCGCAGATGGTTTAGAAGATTTATCACATCTCTGCCCAGGGCAGCACCTCGCAATCTAACCTCCTTTACTCTGTTGCTTTGCTGAGCTAATGAAAAAAAACTCCCTTTGAGCTATCGCTAAAAGTCACAAAGTGGAAACAGAAGACATACATAAGAGCTGGATTATCTATTGGAAATGAATAGCTAAATAACCTTGGGCTGGAACCCTCACAGGCAGAACTGCCCACAGCGTTACTTCTTCCCTCCCTGGGCACAGCTCCCTGGGCATTTAAACTCTGCCACACACCGCATCTGTTTTCAAGCTCTCTTTTCCCCTTTTCGTACCAGCAAGAATGAACTGAAACAAGTTATAACATGGCTATGGTGAAAGCAATCAAATGCTAACAAGTGCCACTATATTACTTAAATAGAAGATGAGAATTCAGAAGCTATCTCCCAAGGAGGAAGCAAAGTAAGATGCTGTCCTGGGCTGATAGAAATGCTCAGCAGCAAAGCCTTTTCTTTGAATCTGCCCAATTTTCTAATGATTTTTAATGTTGATTCATCCTACAGGGCTCACGTTCATATTTGGCTGGCTTCATGCAGCTGTACGTTCTCAGGGATGTGACCTTGCCTTTTTGGGATTCAGAGCTGGGTGGGGTTTTTAATGTGCAAAGATGGTGGCTTTTCAGGAGGTGGGAGTGTGGCTCCTATGGCATCTGCCCAGATAGTAAGGAGATAACAGTAGGGAAAGAGAGAGAGAGAAAATGAATCTGCTGCTGGGCTCTGAATAGGAAATGTGTGAGTAAATTGAACAAGCTGGGATGCCATAAATAGGCAATTAACATTCCGTTTGGCAAATCTGCACCTGTCAGAGCTGAAATGCTAAAAAAGGAAACAAAGGGGGGACATCTCTTAAATGAGGTCAGAGTCAGAGGACCCATTGTATGCTTCTCTTACTGACTTTATTCAGCCTGCTGGCTGCACATCATTAGCAAGAATTCTTACTTATGGAGGCCTGCAAATGTACCTCACACAAAATCTGTGAAATATTAAAATAGAAAAAACCCATCTGCATATAGTGCATCTGAACTGAACTCTGGTGAGGCTCCCCTAAGCCTGCATTAGCTGACACCTGGCCAAAGCAGTCTCAAATTGAGAATCTGGCATTTCTGCTTTTTGTGAGTTTTCAAGGGCTGATCGACAAAACACCTGCACTTGTGCAAATTCTGCTGACCTCTCCTACAGCATAGACGAGCATAAAAGCTTTCCTCACAGCCTGTACACATTAGCAATGCAAAACCTAATTATGACTGAAAGACTGCTGCCACCAGTTCCTACACAGTTACAGACCTGATGCAAAGTGTAAGCAAGGAAACTATTAACATAAACACCTTGTAGGGAGAGCTACTCTCTCACAGGAATCCTCTAAGCTCTTCATCAGCAAGAGATCCTTACTTTTTTCCTAATTTCCTTAATAAAATATTTATCTCAAAGTGAAGCTGGTGGGGCAAGAGTAGAACTGTGAATGGTTTTCAAGTTAATTTTCAAGGTTTTCCTTTCACATAGCAAAAGACTTTAGAAGAGAACCTGCTCCATTTCAAGTCCTTACGCTCACAGATATAGCGTACAACTTCAACAACATGCAGAGGGCCTGGCTGAGTCGGGCTTTTCTGCAGAATTTGAAATGACATGAAATGCATGGCCTCTTGGATCCAAACAACAGCACTAGTTTGATCTTGTATCTGTATGGCAAAAAAAATGTAAGTAAGGAGGGAACATGGATTTAATTTGTCCTGAAATTTCCAAAAAGGCAAAGAAACCTTATTTACTTGTTTATTTTGTTTGGCCTGGTTTTTTTGAAGCACAGAGCTGCCCATATAGCATAGGGATACAATCAGAGCCCTCATCACTTACAAGTCTGTCTCATTTCCTCTGCTAACCAGCCCTGTCAGACAAGAATGCTCCGTTCACCTCCTGGACTGGGGTGAGAGAAAAGTTGAGCAATGAGACATTTAAATGGCAACAAAAATAAGTGGAGCAGGACAGTGCAAAGCAGTCGAGGTAGGAAGCAAAACACAAGAATGCAATGATCATGACCTGTTTTCTCTCAGTGTTTTCCAATTAAAGTCATTTTTCTTAGGAAAAACCTTCTCTGTGGAACACGTTCATTTCTTCTCAGTATTCTGTGAAGCAAAACTGAAAACTTGCACAGTAAAACTTCACAGTAAAATTACAACCGATTTTTCCCACACAAAAATAACAAAACAGTCACCAATTTTCAAATCAATTTTCCTTTCACTTTTACTGAGATAAGTAGCAAAGTTATCATGACTGGAGATGGGGCGGGGGATTCCCCCCCCAAAGATTTCTAGTTAACCCTGACCAGCTCCTCTCTGAATGATCATGTAATTTCTGTTTCCCAGTAGCAGGAATGAAATCCTTTATGAAAGTATCCACTAATTGTCAGATACAACGGATGAACTCTGTTTCCTAACAGCTCATTTAGAACAAAGCCCTGCTTTAAGACCACGCTGCATTTCACAAGGGTTTCCCCCCCCCCCCCCCCCC
>Ga0065711_1034065_pt1 | contig 24352 bp, 19 predicted proteins | sample Hoacrofraction12_FD_59098 | JGI IMG/M metagenome (GOLD analysis project Ga0065711, IMG submission 59098) | Hoatzin crop microbial communities from Cojedes, Venezuela - Epithelial fraction 12 v2 (version 2) | ecosystem: Host-associated > Birds > Digestive system > Esophagus > Crop | place...
AATTCTTTTCAGTGGTGCCCAGCGACAGGACAAGGGGCAATGGGCACAAACTGAGGCACAGGAAGTTCCGTCTGAACATGAGGAAGAACTTCTTCCCTCTGAGGGTGACGGAGCCCTGGAACAGGTTGCCCAGGGATGTTGTGGATTCTGCTTCTCTGGAGATGTTCAAGACCCGCCTGGACAAGGTCCTGTGCAGCCTGCTGTAGGTGACCCTGCTTCGGCAGGGGAATTGGACTAGATGACCCACAGAGGTCCCTTCCAATCCCTAACGTTCTGTGATTCTGGTATTTCATTTCAGCATCACACTGCTGGGTGGAAAAGGCTTTCAGTTGTTGTAGGCTGTCTTGAAAGTTGGTGTATAGTAATTTGCTGATTTTGAAGAAATCGATAGGGTATGAAACAGCAAAGTTTTTTTACAGACATCTGATATATAACCTGTGTCACTGAATGTCTTAATACAAATGACTTCTTTTACGCTCCTTTTGTATTTCTTGCCATGCACTTGAAATACATATGTATGCATGTAATTTTTTAAGTAAAATTATCCTTCTAAGTTTTAAATGAAGATCTGGTAACTGTCTGTTTGCTTTTTAGCATATAGGTTTACTGTCACAAATGGCCAGAAAATTAGCACCTTTGAGTAAAAATTAGGTAAAATTCAGAGGAAAATAATTTGAAATTGTAACCTTGCATATTTGTGCATTACAGCTGACTTTGCTATTTAAAATCATTTAGATAATGAACAGAGATGATCTATGTGTCTGATTAAGACCAGTGTGGCTGGAATTTTAAATTCAGGAACAAATATTTTCCTTACAGAGTCCATAATGCAAGAGTTGTTTGGGGTTTTTAGTTTGGTTTTTTTTGTTTGTTTGTTTTCAAAACTTCAAAGTAAAAAATTACTGAGTGTATTAATCTCTTTTTGGCAAAACTTAAAAATGTAATAAAGCTAAGTGCCCTAAACTCTTTCTGATTGTTTGACCGATTTAGGAAAGTAAGAACTACGATCTTTTGGACTTAATTCCATCAGTATTTGGTATCTAACAAGAAGTATGCTAATTATTACCAAAAAGTATGAAACATCTATGAACAAGAATGAGGTTATTGAACAGAAACCAAAGAACTACAGGTTCAGTTCACTATCAATTGAAATGTGGTTTGAACCTGAAAGTCAATCTGCCACCATTCGCAATTGCCAGGGCTTTTCAGGATCATGAGATAGAAATCACTGTTGTTTCTTTCTTGTTGTAAATGACATGATTTACACGTTCATGACACAGTCTAACTGAGAGGAAAACAAAGTTAATATCTGAGACCATCTGAAATTAAATAACGTGTGATTTGTACCAGATGGATGCCTCAAGTAATTACAATGTCAGTGCTTCCTAAGTAGTGTAACGATACGGACCAAATTCTGGTCAGTCTGGAGAAATCTATTTTGATGAACTTTCTTTCATCTCTATTTAGCTCAGACATATGTTAAAAGATAACCTAATGGGATGTTACAGCAATCTGTATTTCCCCAAGCTATTGAATACACTACTGCCATAATTATACCAATGACGATCTGTACAAGTACTGAGACAAAAAGGCTAAAGCCTATTGTTTTTCTAATTAGTATGAAGCCTAAATCTCTGTCACCTTGGTTTTGCGGTTTGTTACGAGCAAAACAGTCATGACTTAGGAATCTTTGTGGAATTTATTTTTTTACCAATTAACAGAAACATCTGATCATAGATTTGGGTATTGAGGGGGGAGAAAAAAGAAAATTAAACGAGTCAACTCCTTTCCTCCCCCAGGCTCAGCTCAACCTAAACACATATCCTAACCCCTTCTTAGTCTCGACTTCCCTTATTTTCACTGCAGGTTAGGTTCACCCAGCGCCTTTGGTGAGGTGAAGGGAAATGTGGGGAGTGGGGTCATGTGCCGTAATGGTATATTTCTGCTCTTCTTTGTTCTTTCTTGCCATTCTCTTTCTTAGTGTCCGTGCTCTAGAGTGGCATCCACAGGCCAAAGTCCCCTTGGGGTTGACCCTGCGCCGGGACGGGTTGCCAGGGGCTGCGAGCTCTCAGGGGTGTCCCTGCTCCTGTGCAGGTCGCCCATGGCCATGGTCCCTCGTGGTACCTCCACAGGGCATGGAACACCACCCGCCTGGAGCGTGTTTCCAGCACCGTGTCTACCACCCTGCGTGACTGCCACTGGCTCTTTTAAACTTCTTTTAAACCTGCCTGAGGTTTTGAGGAGTGATGGGCTGTTCATGCTGGTTTCAGAGCCAGCTGTGGCTGGTTCAGGACTGCCTCCCGCAGAGGGCATCGCTGCAGCCCCCTGCTACCAAAACCCTGCCGTGTGTGCCCAATACGCAGCTATAGTGCAGATTTTTCCAATCTCCTTTCAAAGTTTTACTCTGAAAAAAACAGTGTACAGAGAGGCTTGGATCTGCAGTACTGAATTTTGCAAGGTTTTGGAGGAAACCGTTAACTTGAAGGAAGGGCTGTTTGATGAACAGAAGATAAAGAAATAACTCTTTGTAAAGAATCATTTTCTTAAATCTTAGTTGTGTGTCAGTTCTTATGTTTCATTGACAACAGAATCATCTTTCACCTTAAATAACAAGAGACAGCTGTATTTTCTCATGGACTCCTTCAAGATTACTTCTGAGAGGTAAGCAGCGTGCTCATTTACCTTAAACTGCTGCACGCTTTGTGCCTTTGTTCTTCCTTTGCTGCATTTTAATATATTATTTGCTATATTGCTGAGACAGTCATTTAGCTCACTAGAATGAAATCATTTTTCAGTGAGCGGAGGCAACAGAAAGCCAGAGGAGCAGGCGCTCTCTTGGGTGTGTGCTCCCACCACCGGCAGCTGACGGTCATCTCCTGGTCTCTGTGATCTGGGATTTCAGCAAGGGTACATACCCACTTTGCTGAGCCCGGATACACAGCTCTTCCTTTGTGTTTCACCTAGATCTCAGCAGATGTTGTATTACAGCCGTGTCATCTCCTGAAGAGCTTAGGACGGAACCAGCTGATGCTAGGCTTTTTAGCATGTCTGTGTGAGCTCAGTAGCGTTGGTTCAAGTTGCTGTCTGAAGGCTCAGAAGTGGAATGCCCTCTTGGTTAACACTTCACATGGGTTCAAAAAGTTTTTCGAGTTTTTTTTCTAAGTGGTCATTTTCTAAAGCTTACCTTCACTTTAAAGAGGAAAACTGGGATTTGCTGGGATTTGAATGTCTGTTTGGATACCACATACTGAGTTGAATGCTTCTAGACTGCACGTCTTCTGACCGACATATCCTATTCATCTGAACAGAGCAGTCTGTTATATAAATTGTCCACAGCGTATTTTATTCAAAATGAGCTATCATTCTGGCTTTACATAAGCTGAAGAAAATATCTTTTTGTAAAGCTGACTGAAAGTCAGTAGACCAGATTGTGTAAAAAGAGTTTGGTATTTCAATTTAAAATTATATTGAGAATGGAGGAAAAAAGGAGAGACCTTTTTGTGCTGAAAGTTATGATTAGGACAAAAATATTTCTAGCTCAGTCGTCTCCCTTTGGAAAATGGGGTTTCATTAAAATCAGCCTTCAGCTGAGTCTATCAGAGCTGTCAGTCACAAGAAGAGGCCATTAGGCATGAAACTCTACAGAAAGACTGTAGGTGCATAGCCTGTCTGTTTTTATATCTTCCATGCAATAAATACCACTACTCTTTTTGATTTGAGAAATACGAGTGTAGTTTATTTAATCGGAAATGCTGAAGCAATGAATTTCTGAGTTGAGATTCTTGCAGGGGGGAGTGTGCTACTTTATTCTGAATTTTGCAGCGATCTTAGATATTACATTTTTTCTGCCTTGTAACTCATCTTTAGTGTTGTTGAGTTTGGTTTCGGATGTGATGTATAGTTGTGATGCTGGACATTGCATAATATTTATGTGTTTTGGAGAATCTGTGACTTGGCAAGACATTTGCTCTGATGAGGCTGGCTGTGTGTTTTACCCTAACAATTTCTCAGCAGTGGAACAGTAGGGTTATCTTCATGAAAATAATGATAAATAACTGCCAAAACACTGGGATCTATTATGGAAGTAGTATATATCTCAAGATGCTATTTTAAAAAGAGAAATATCTTGCATGTTTGTAATATTTTCTGCATTAATTCTATTGAAGGACTTTATAGCACTAATTGAAAATGCCAGAAATCTAAATGATAGTGTTAAAGTAATGCATAATAATTATTTTTGCTGTTTTACTACTATTTCTAAATTTTTGGCTATTGTAATCATGTCTTTCTGATGTAATGTTACAGAAATTGCAATTCCTATATAGAGGGAAAAAAAAATACAAAATACAAGCTCATAATATTTTTGTTGTTTGTGATGAATGCTTGATATCCAGCATTTTTGATATACATGATGATGACAATTGCTGTTTTCCCATCCAATTTTACATGACGTGCTATCAAACTTGTTCTGGCTGCATGTAGCATGATTTCCACAGAATGCAATGATACCTTTTGGATTTAGCTTTGAGGTCTTTTGTACCATTTGCATTTTCTGCTTCATTTTAGTACACATATTCAAGCTTTTAGAAAGCTAAGGCTCTCAAATTTTTCTGTATGTGACCTGAGGAGACATAGCACTTACCTCAACAGTCTAAGGGTGGCCCTCAGCAAACACAGGCTCTTTCTTTAAATAAGTAATATGACCAGTATATGTACTCTGGCTACAAGAAAGAAGCAACCTAGTATGAGTAGCTGAGTTTTGTTGGTTTTATTTTCTTTCCACAGATATTGTTATATGCTGTATTGCACACACAATCATATCATAGGCTACTTTGTCTTCTACAAAGACAGACTGTTTCTTCAAAGAAGTTTTGCAACTTCATTTTGTCACTTTCCCTCACTTCTGTTTCCATCAGTCTTCAGTCAGCGTCCTGTCCCCTAACATCTGGAAACTCATCCTAAGATGAAAGCTTTGTCTGGACTAACAGCCATAAGATATCTCTGCATCTGCAGTCTTGCATGGACTCCTTGGTTTTTGACAATTACATATATGCAAATTTCAGCATATGGTATGTGTCACCCAGTGCACTGAGTGTTACTGGAGTGGGCAAAATCAAATAGAGTTGGTACTATATATACCAGTATAAACTTACACAGGGAATCAGTAGTGGACAAAATAATGGCAAAAAGGAACATTTTCTTTTTTAAAAAAAGGCACCTCCCTGATTTCATAGTCTTGATCTTCAGGAGAAACTGCAAAAAATCTTTAAAAATGAACATCAATGCTAAAAGTAAAATATCATTAGATACTAAGTGCAACGGAGACATTGATGTTATGGCACATTATAATTTTTCCTGAGTAACACCTCCTAACTCCCAGCTGTTCTCTAGGTGCTAAGTATTTATTTGTCATGCTTGAGAAACATGAGTTATTGCTTCTAGCCCTGCCCAAAGTTTTTTCTGCTCTATAGATGTCTAGCTCCCCTTTTCTAAAGATTGTCTAGTTGTTCTGGAAGAAAACTAATTATATAAACCAAGTGTTTTCAATTTTTTACTTAGCTTGATGTTTGCTCTAGTTTTTCAAGTCTGATAAAGGCTTCGAGTGTCAAAAAGCTTTTGTTTCCTTCAATATCTCTTTATCTGCTGATGTAAAGAAAAAGATACTATCTCTGCAAATGCTACTTCAGCTGTTCCTAAGACAGTCTTATTGCTTGTCCTTGTCTCACCTGGTCAGTAATTGGAGGTTGTAAAGGTTTTTGAAGGTTGTAAAGACAGATGAGTTAGGAAGAGATGAATTTTGTCCACCCTTGATGCAGCTGAAACTTCAGCATGTGGGTCACTAGGCATCCTTTGAAGTAGAGGGAAGTAGGCGCAAGCAAAATGTAATTATGTTCTTTTATTGCTTATCCTATTTGTAGGAAAACAGGAACAAAATGGGGGAAGAAGAACCGAGCTTTAACCCTGTCAAAACCCATCTAGTTCCCTTTACCACTTTTGCCTTCAAAAATGACTGATTCTGGAGCAGTGTTTATGCCCAGGTCTCCAGGATACAGTCAAGACCTGGTGGCTTACCAAAACCAAAATAGGGGGAAGGCCCACTGATTTCTAGGGTACTGTTCAGGTGAGTAAGTATAGGAACGAAGTGACTAGAGAACTAATTACTCACAGGGGTTTAGGATTATGATGCTGATATTTGATAATCTCTAGGCAGAACAAAATGCCATTAAAATAGCAATTTTACTGTCTGAATTAGTTACACTTTATATCTGACTCTTTAATACTGTATTACAGTGGACTTCACATACCAATATTGTTTGCTTTATGTGGCAGACATATGATTTTGAGTGAAAAATGGTGCACTTAACCTCCCACTATTAATCTTTTGATACTTTTGTATGCTTTCCAAACCTGAATTACATTTGAGTTTCTATAGTAGATTGTTTTAACTAACCTCTTCTTGGTCTGACATTTAAATGTGGCAGTTTGCTTTTTCTCTTTCTCTTTAAAAAAACAAACCACCAACAACAAAAAAGCTCAATATTAAAATTAAAGTGATGTTTTTACACAATTTTAAATATATTTTGTAATTATTTTGGTAGACTTTTTTTTCAAATGCTTCAGGGTATCTGCAGTTTCTAAACTTGATTAAATGAACTAAAGCTCTGCCTTAATAGATTTCAAAGAAAGACCATTCACTTCTCCCTGCATATGATGTTTCTACCTGGAGCCTCAAGAAGACACTTGTGGAGATTAAAATTTGGATAAATTAATTTTCAAAGGGAAAGAAAGAGTATACTAAAATATATGTATTAAGATTTACTAACATTTTCTCAACTTCCTATACTGTGTATTAATGTCTGTTTGCAAATGCTGTGCATTTAAGTTGTGCGTTGTTCTGGAAAAAAATGTGCCTGTTTTCCTGGTTATTATTGGAATGTACTTTCTTGTAATAACAAAGCAAAAAGTAAAGATGTGGCAGGTAAGTACCATCACAGAAGGAGAGGAAGACAGGCAAGCACTAAATCAAACTAAATATGATGTACTTTCGGAAATGCTGCAGAGATTCGAGATATTTTAGTTATAAATTATTCAGTTTCTAGACTTGCTTTCGTGATGATGCAAGTTCATCCATAGGTAGTAGTAAGAGCCAGCAGTAATTATAAGTATTTTTGTTAAATAAATGTGAGTTCTAAGAGTGCCATGAAACTATAATACCTTTTCTAAACATTAAGTCTGAGCTGCATATAATTATGAAGTTATTTTGATTACCTTTAAGTTCATACACTTTTCAAGTATAGAAATTAAATGTTTTGTCCTCCAAACACACATCCTATCTGTGTATGCACTGTGCAATTTCTACATAACATGGACCTGATTAATGGTATAAGCTGATCTGCAAATTTATTCCCAAACAGAAATCTGTATAGTTTAGAAAGACAGTTGCAAATTTTCTTGTATCCTTGGTAAGAGGTAGAAGAGATTTAAATGTGTATATACTTGTAGCTGATAACCTTTTGGAAACTTCAGAGATTTTAATCTGCCAGAGCTATTGTATTTGGAAGTTGACAGAATGCAAAATCAAAAATTCTATTTCCTGTGACTCTACAATTTAATATAGAGTTATTAATGCTGTCTTTGTTCAGCACAGTTTTTTCTCTGATTTACAGTGATGTATTATTTTGTACTTGCATATTTGCCTTGGAAAACTGTTGTTTGTTGGTTTATGTCTGATTTGGGAGATAAGAAAATCTTGTCACAAAAATGCTTGTTTATCCACTTTTCTTGTATGCCAGTGTAATAGGTGTTGCAGTTTGAGTTAGTGTTATTTTATGGGACTTCTTGTGAGGAGGGGATTTAAATCTTACGGTCTCATATTCACTCTTTCATTGAAATAAAAAGTAAACAGTTTGAGTGGCCTGTTACTAGTCATAACATTTAGATTAAATGAACTAGAAAATAATCATGCTTGAGATACAGTGTTCATAGACAGCATAGCATGTGATTCTTTAAAACTGTCCTTTCATTTATGTTAGCTATTTATTCACCTCCCCAAGGAAGGTCAAGCAAGATGAACTCTCTTTGACTCAGTAAATGCACTGGAAGGGAGTTAGTTCAGTGACAGTACCTCTTGGTTCAACATAGCTGGGTTTGCATTTATTAAAATTCCACACCCTGCATAGAAGCATTTCATGGTAAGTGGACAGTTGGTCCTGGGTTTATTTTGAAGTCCAGTTAGTTGTGCAGTGACTAAGGATGCACTCAAAGATCCACAGCTAAGATTTTGCATGTGTATTCCTTGGCAATTGGTTAGCAAAGTGAAGATAACCCAGTCCATTGGGACAACTTTAAGGCCCATGAAACTTACGGTTAAGGGCCAAGCCATTTTTTGGGCTGCACAAGTTGTTGCTTTCATGACCTCTTTGTGAGCAAGGGCTTTGTTCATTACATTTGTAAATTAGTATTGTCTCCCTCTGTCCTGTAAAAATAATAGTAATTGCAAGTAGCTCCATAATGATAGGAAGTTAACAAATGATTACAGAAATGATTTTCTGATTGATTGATTGGGGAAAATTAATCAAAGATGACTTGTTGGCACTCAAGTCAAAAAAGTCAGATTATCTCTGTAGTCTTTTGGCTGTGTGTGACTAAGCAGTGAAAAGTGACCAGATCTAAACATCACTGAAGTCAAAAGAATTCCCTTTGTATAATGAGCTTTGGATGAGCACTAAAGAGAGAAACCTCGAAGTAATACAGTACTCATTCACCTCTCCGATGTTTTCCAAGTCAATTAGTGAGGCAACTTGTGCTGCCTCCAGTTCCAGTGTTTTGTGATGTTCTGTTGTGCTCTGTTTTCTATCTGCATTTTGTTAGCATTTGTGGAAAGTCCAAAAATGGAAACATTTAGATAAGCACTCAAATCCATTGTCACAGTTTAGATTAATTACACTCACTTATATAATGTGGCCTTGAATTAATAGCCAGGCTTTATTTGGGTTATTAATTCAGAGGCTTTCTTATAAAACACTTGCAAGTTTAAATTTTTTTTTTCAAGTGACGTGCAAGCTGAATGACTAATGAAGGTTGCAAATGCCTGTGTGGCAATACTATGGACCAGAGAAGAGGAGAGAGATTTTCCTTTCATGTCCATGCGCAGAGAAAAACTGCTTATGTGCCAAATTTCTGCTGTAGGTAATTGTGGACCAAATGTTTACATACATGCGCGCGCACACACACAGAGTATTGCCTCTCTGTGGCACGTGGCCCACTGTGAGTGTGTGAGACGTGAACATCTCACGCTGCTTGTTTTCTCTTGGCATGGCACCGCTCTGATCTCACCACATCCCATGATATTTCAAAGGGATAAAGAGGTTTGCCTGGTGCTGGTTCATTTATCATAACTGATTATTTCATCTCTTCATTTTCTCTTGGGATAGTGAACATTCTTCCCAATTTTATTTTTATATACAAAGAGTTCAGAGTGCGTTCTCCTTTCTCTCCTGTGTTTTGTTCTCGTTCTGTCTCTCTCATCTCAGGCCGGCTTTACTAGCAGCCTGCTGCAGTATAGTGAGGCTGCACTGTGGGTTTCCAGCCGATGCTAGCTGAAATCGTTGGGAAGTTGCCGCTCTCCGATGCTGTCATGTAGCTAATTATGCTGCCGTGGCCTGTAGGCTTTTGCTTCTGGAGGAGATCCCTATGTGTGTTGCTGCTGGTGGGCACGCGGACATGCTCTGCTACTTGCTGTCTGTTAGTGTGCGAGAGCTTACTCTACCAGAAGGTTATGGTAGTATCATCACTCGTCAGATTGCATGGATGTATCGATGCCATTTGGGCACAACTGTTGCTTGGGAAAGAAGAAAATAATAATATCTTTCCTTTTAAAATACTTTAAAAATTAATAACATCTTAATAAATTTTATTTTATTCATTAACTTGAAAACAACCAAACAAATTTCAGTAATGTGTAGTGAAGCAGATAAATAATAAAACCTAACCATTTTCTTGGGTAATACAAGGTGAGACCTTTGCTCTTCAATGCAAACTTCACTTGCAGCCATGCCCATGTGACCTGGGAGTCTTTAATATACCCAAGAGCTGCAGATTTCAGTGATCTTAAGAAAACATGATGAAAAATAGATTATAAGTAAACATTATGTATTGCAGAAGGAGTCAGAATTTTCATCATTCACAGCAGTTCCATTTCCCCTGAATGGACACGCTGATATCTACTGGTTTTTCATTATAGAATGTGGGTTTTTTTGGGGTTTTGTTTATTTTTATTTTTAGTTTGAGTTAATTGAATACAATAAAAAGGACTGGGGATTCTTTATGATTTATTTTTAGGCGGATACAGTTTATTTTATTTTGTGCTCAGTTTGATGTTTTCCTTTTCTCTTAGCATTGTTGAAGCACATTGATGAACAGTCAGATTCAAACCTGAAATAAAGCTGGTAGTTGAACAGGGGGTAGCCGGAGTTTATTGTCCCGCTGAAGTCACTTGAGCCTTTCCCCTTCCTTACTGTCTTTTCTTTCATCCCACTGGGCTCTGGGATGAATTGCTCTTCACTGAGTGACCGTCAGGGGCTAATCACGTGAACAGATTGCTTGAGCTTTCTCTGTCATGAACATTGTAGTTTCAAGCTGAGTGACACTTAAGACACAATTTGAAGTTCTTTCAGTGCCAGAAAATGGTACGTACATATATTTATAATTATGCTGGTGTAAACAGGGATATATGGACATAGAGAAGTATTACTATAACTTCTATTGGAAGGCTTAGGAGACATATCCGTAGACAGATTTTATAGTATGAGAAAATGCTAGTAAAATCTGAATTAGGTGTGTTACTCCTGTAAACACACAACTAAAGCCACATTTCTGTTCTGTAGTGTAGCTGTGTGCATAACATATGGCCTCCAAGCTTTTAAGATTTTATTCTGGAAACATTTATGCACCGTTAGTACTTGGTCCTTCTGGTAGGGGATAAGAAAGCATTTAGGAGCATTCTCTTACCCATTGCCTTTGCTCCTGTCTCAGTGCATAGGCATGTTGTTGGTTGAGGTGGGATGAAAAGTGAGCCAGAGCTATTTAGAACACCAGTTTCAAATACTGGGCATTCACCCTATTATGCATTTTTCCTAATATAATATGTCACTTACAATCAGAGGATTTTATGATATGCTGATACACAGTACATGTGTACGAGTCTGCAAATTACCTAGACTTTTCCCAATGCAGTGATCTTAATATATCAATAGAGTTCTTTAGTATTAAGTAGATTCTGCATTTTGGAATCCTGACACATGTGAACATGTGTGTTGCTGTACCCAGAGGAAAAGACACATCATAGGTGCATGTAAGCAAAGTGCTAGTATTTGAATATTGTAATTCGATATCTTGCACTTGCAAGTAGTATGCTTTAGGAGAAATATTTTTCCATGGAAACTCTTTGCTTGCACAGATAATTAAGAGAACAAAAGCATTACTGTTTTCTGTGTCCTTTTTTTTTGTGTATAAACAAGGGCTGCTTTAATCTTTGGTTGCATAGCCGCAGATACTGTGAATTTGCATTTGTTGTCAGATATTCTTTTGCATCTGAGAGCCTCCTTTGCCAGGCTGATCTTTGTCCTGGGGAAGGAGTGTGTGTGTGTGTGGGGTGGGTAGGTGGAGCCCCCAGGTGAGGCTGCTCAGGGCAATTACTGCCTGCACAGGTGATGTTGGGGTCCTGGCAGCCACACCCGTAGAGTAGATAACAGCTGAGGTCAGCCTGCAACCTTTCACCCAGTCGAGATTCTCTCTCTTCTCTCCAGGTATTATTTTTCTCATTCAATTATATGAAAAATAAAACAAGTATTTGTTTTGATAATTTGGTGCTTCGGTTCTCTTAATGTAGCTGAAATGTTATGAAGGTGAGCAATCTGGGTCTAAGGTATGTGGCGAAATTTGGTCGTGTGCCATGTTGTTGGGCAGAGTGGAAGTTCTGTTGCAGTAGCTTTTTGTTTGTTTTTAAGTTGTAGGCTTTTAATGAAATAGGAAAATGAGAGTAAAGCCAGGCATTAATGCTGTTACTTACTTTGATATGGAATCCTATTTTATGTTCCCAATTAATTTTCAGGCTTTGAGTTGAAGGCTTTTCTGTTGACAATCCCTAAATGCGTCCTAGATACTGACAGGAGTAAACTTGTAGCTTTGGGAAGAAAACAGTTGGGGTTTCTGGCACCTAGGAAGTTTTGCAAACAGTCTGGGAGTGTTAGGCTAAGCCTATTAGCTGGAAGTCTCTGCAGAAATGATCGGCAGTTAAAGCTAACAGTGCTGACATTTACGTTGTTATCTTTAGGTGTTAGACTTTATAAGACACTGAAAAGAAACTGAAGCAATTCATACCATGTTGCAGGCTGTCCCAGTGATCTGAAGACTGTGTTGCACTGGTTTGACTTCTAAGCCTGGAGGTTAGAACCTAGCTCTATCCTTCTAGGAAATGAATAAAAAGATAGCAGAGCAGTAAGGACTGTGTAGCAAAGCAAAATCCAGGTCTCAAGGAGCAACAAGAGAACGGCTATAGGAATGACACCTGCTTGTTTTTCTCTGAATGAGCTGGATTTTAGAGGGCAGATTGTGCAAAGAGTTAATGATGTTTTAATCAACTTTGGGGTTTTATTTTGTGTCATCTGCACCTCTTCATTAAATATTTAGGAAGGTGATTTGAGGTTGTGTGGCCCATCAGAAATGTACATTGGGTCTTGTAGGGATCAATCCTGTAAGCTCCATCAGGTATTCAGACTGGCTGTTTGAACTGCTGTAAGTTTAACAACTTGCCTTAATTAGAAAAGAAAAATGAAGCAGTAGGGAGCTGTATCTCATCCCCACAGGTGTGTTGCACTCCCCATTGACAAGGAGGGATTGGGGAGGAAAATTGTGCCTTATTTAAAAATTGTGATGTTCGCTATTACCAGGCAGAAGCTCTACGAAGTTCAGATTGCTATCAGGAGGCATGCTAATTCTCTTCTATTCTCCTACTGAAATGTTCTTGTGATAGCTTAAAATGACATAAACCAAGGCTTCTGAAAGGCTCTTAAAAGCGTAGTAGTAATTGTTTGAACTCCCAAAAAACAGGAGGGAGAGTACAGCAAAAGCCTGCATTTTATAGCACAGTTGGGTACCAAGGCTTTACTCTCATGTGCCTGCTCTGGTCTTGGTACTTGCACAGCTGTGAAATAGTTTTGAGGTGTATTTATTTAAAATCTTCTCTAAGGAATAGCCTTCTGAAGTGGGAAACTTGTTTTCTTGAGGGACCCAGTGGGATACCAGTCATCCAGTGTTCCTTGAGTATCCTTCATCTCAACACATTGCAGACTATATAATATGCTGAAGTCTGTTTAACAGCAAAAAAGACACAGTTTTGAATGGGAATCCCATTTGGCCTACTTTACACAGCAGGAGCAGCTGGCTGAAGGATGCTGAAGTTCACAGTTTTTAGCAGGACATCTGGGAGGCACTGCAACGAAGCCAGGCCAAGTACATTAAGTGTTTGGGGAAGTATCAGTAAGTGTGTAACATGCTGTGGACCCTCTTAGAGAGCGAAACATTCTCTGCTCTGCAGCAATAAGTGGAGATGTCCTTGTGTTTTATGAGGGCAGACACTGAAATTCTATTTGGCTGTTGTGTAATAGAACAAGATAGTGGAGAAATCTTGCATTTGCTGTTTCCCATGAACTTTTTTAATGCCTCAAGTCAATTTGATTTGCAAGATCTCACCAACTGTTCCAGTTTGCTTCGGAATTGTTACGTGCAGCACCCCCACAGCATTTTGCTTTAGGAGTGAAACTAATCCAGGCAAATTTTGTAAGGCAAAATGCAAAAGCTGCTACAGCCTGGTTATATACCATAGCAATATTTCCAATATGTATGTGAAAATAAATAAATTTGAAAAGTTCCAGATTTGTATCCCTATGTAAAAGTGTATTTTCTGTGATAAATACGTTACTTAAATGTATGCATTCTTGATCTTCGCTAGTGGATGATGAGCTATTTAGTCTGTCCTAATAGTAAAGACTTTTGTATTTTGGTCGTGAAAATTGTGGATTCTTTTTCTTGAGTTGCTGCTCTCAGGCTGTGTATAGCTAGCTATAGATTTTCATGTCACATATAAAACATGTTTAAAAACAGATAGACACTGTTTGGATGGTAGTGTGTCCTGTTTTTACTTTTTTTTCAACAGGCTTCAAAAATTCTGTTTCTCTTTCAAAAGCAAAATGTAATAATTTGGTGTCCAGAGAAACACCTAAAGACTACGTAGAAGTTTGCTGTTCTGATAATTTGACAGTGACTTTGACTGAAATTTTTCATCTTCCTCATGTATAAAATTGTGTATGACCCTGTATGTTACATTATTTGCAAGTCAACAGATTTGTGTTCAATTATTAATTTTATGTTCACATTTGAGTACAAATATATGGTGATTTTTTTATAGTATTAGGTGAGCACTTCCTAGTGAATCTTCCTTTTTTTTGTTTTGTTATTAAAGGTGGAAAGTTTTGTACCACCCAATTTGATAAAGTCTAGTCAAGACATATTTTATGAAAATTCTCACGGTGATGATTTGAGCCATTCAAAAACATAAGCATTTATGACAGTATGGGAAGATTGATGAGTGATCACTTTTTAATGGGTGTGGGTTTTCCTAGAATAAAGAGGAAAGAAAGAGTAGAGAGAAATTGGAAAAGAAAATGGTGTAATGGCACAGGTTTTAATATTGATGGTAATTGAAGGACAAGTTTGAGGACTAAAATTTATTTTCTTGGATAGCTGAGCTCATTAGATGGGACCTAAATGGATTCCTTTGGATCTCTTTGGCAGGAGAGATACAGCAGTCGGGCAATGGCTAATGTGTTTTATCCGATAGCTGATGCAGGGGATGGTAAAGCTTGATGAAATATATTTGCTGACTGTAGGGTAGAGAAGTGTTAAATGAGATTTTTAATTCTCACCTGTGTGAGAATTTATACCTTGGAATTTATAGCATGGTTAAAGTTAACTATAATTTTCTTTGAAAAATCATATGACAAGCAGGAATCTATTAGAGTATGCTTATCTGGAAATATTTAAGAAACAAAAACCCAGATTATTTTTTTATAGTTTTCACAACATTGATAGAATAAAAATACTGCAGAAATACAAAGATTTAAGGTAGATAGATACTGACTTCTCAAGTTTAAATTTGAAAAAAACTCAAAACAATTAGGCATACACAATCTGCCCCTGCACTGGGATCACTCTGGATAGATTCATCAGCAACAAACTTAAAATACATTCTAACTTGTAAACCAAGCTGGAAATAATTCCCAGTGACTGTGATGCCTCTTTAATTACGAGGGCACAGCTTATCAGCTGAAAGCTGTCCTCTTTCTGAGTTCTGCCAAGAAATTGTCTTGACACCAGCAGATGCTTTTTTCTTTTCCTTTTTATTAAAAAAAGAAAAAAATTAAGCCACTGAAACCCATATGAACCATCTTCTGTCATCTGTGGAACAAACTTGTTGTTGGTATGACAGCACAAGTGACTTGTTTATGCCAATGCCAGTAAAGCAGTCGGCAGCTGTCAGAATGGAATTTTGTAGTAGTAGGTCATCTTACAGAAGGGGGTATTAGCTAGCTGGAGGAGCATGGAGAGAAGAGTCTTTGAGCACAAATGTACCAGGCCTGCTTTATAAATACAGCATGTATTTTCAAAGATTTATTGTATAATTATCTTGATTAAGATGAGAAAAAAGTGCCTGCAACTAATCAATGAGCTACAGTTCATTGGTTTTAATAATCACTATTTTTCCCCTTGTGAAATGCAGGTGCTTGGTTTGAATGTGAAGATGGTGGTGCTTATCTTTTATGAGCTTTGATTAATATCTAATTCTTTGCATCATGGAAGGAGCTAATCAGATATTCAACTTGCTAATCAGCTTCTCAATTTGATTAGTAATATACTAATCACTTAAGAAAATCTAATGTGATGTACGTTTAAGGTTTTTGACTTAGTTACAACTATCTTTGAGAGTGGGGAGGTAGGAGGATCTGCTTACTACAAGTTTGATGCAGTGTTAAGTCTGAGGCAGCTGCAGCCTCTCCAGGAGTACCAGAGAGGAGAAAAGTCTCAGCAGCAGATGCTGCAGGACTCGCTGTTACAGGCTGTGCTTGAACTTTCTCCCTGGTGCCTGCTCCTTTTCCTAGTCAAGAGCTCCTTTACCTAGTCAAGAGTGAAAGTGAGAAAGTGATGTCCCCACTGCTCAGCTGATTACTTCTGTTCTCACTCTTGGGCTTTCAGTGGGATTTCCCTTTTGTAGTTTTTTTTTTTCTGTTAACGTATCCTGACTGTGGAAAATCTTATTTTTTTGTGTTCATTTTTGCTTCATGACAGGTGTCGCTGAGAAAGTGGCAGTAAGTGAAATACTGTCACCGGTGGTTTAGGGCCTTTTCTTTGCGCTGTTGACAGGCAGTGCTCCTGGGAGCAATGGAACTATTTCTCTCGTCTTCATGGGAGAAGCTTTTGCTGCCTGTCTTGTGTTTCCTTCTGTTGATTGTAAAAAGCTCTGTCCTAATGAAGTTGTCAGAACCTGCTTCCTTTGTTGTTTTTCCTCTTCGCGTGTTTCTTTTTCCTTATGAGAAATGGACAGTGCTTTGCCACTGCTTTCATTGAGCATGTGTTGCTTCATTTACGTTTGCTCGTTTGTTGATGCTCAGAGTGCATTACTGAGCCTTGACTCTATTAAAATAGGATGGCAAGAGGAGATGCACTTGAGCCCTTGTAAACATATTAAAAATTGGTTAGCTGCTTATATGCAGCTTTATTCATTAGTAATGCTTTCCGTGTGCTATAAATCTGTGGGGATATGTCTGCTAGGCCACGACGGCTGTGTTTAAATCCAGACAAGGAAATAAATAAGGGAGTAAGCTATGCTGTTTATATGCTTTCCATTTACAATGCTGTATACACTAATGAAAGTCAGAAGAGCCATCTACTGAGGACATAAGAGACCAGACTGCATGCCTTTGTCAGAGAACTTGTTAAAATAATGAATTTAATGGACTTTTTTACATTAATTGATTTTTTTGGTTCAACTTTAAAAACACAAAATAGCATTTTAATTATTATTTAATCAATATTTAATTTTCATTTGAACAACTGTGCCTTCAGTTCTTGGATGGCTCCATCTCTTCACTTGTTGATTGCTTGGCAATATTTGCAGTGGTAACTGGCTGAATATTGGTCCAAATAAGGATAGAGTGCTTTAGTCGGAGTAGTTGGAGGGTGAAGGCATAATCGGGGTGAAAACGATATCTAGCCCTGTGAATGTGTTCTCTTTGTTTATCTTTATATGATGAGTAGGGGAATGAATGTATCACCATCTGCTTCAAGTAGATTTAATAACAGCAGTAGCAAAAAAATGTGCTTTTAATCTGTATTTGAATAAAAACTAACACATGCTGACCATGTATTTATCAAAACAGCAAAAAGCCTAGGAGCTGAATCATAAATATTGTGATTATTGTATTTTGTATGCTGCCTTCTAAAAGCCAGTATGAGATTGGCCTGTGGATGATGGAAAAACACAATTTTAAAATGTAGGAACATCAATTCTGAAATAGTGGTAGTCTTCAGCTGCCTCTGCCTGAAGTAGTTCAAGTTAAATGTACTGTTTGCAGGCCTTCTCTGGGGAATGGGCATGCAGAATACAAGGATACATGTTAATATTTGATGATCATTGAACAGCCTTCCAACATTTTGATATTATTTGTCTAGATAGAAGGGTGAGTCTAAATTTTACCTTAAACTGAGGTTCAAGAAGTCTGGGAGAATTTGTATTTCATTGTCTGTTTTAGAGTTGGATGACCCTCCTAAGTTGAATAGGGCAGAGGTAGAAAGGCATGACAAAACTGTTAATGAAATATCCAGAAGGAACCTAATCTTGTTCTGCTATAAACTGAGGAAGACTTTGCTAAGATGGTGTTCAGATTAATGAACTTCGATTGTTTTTTGGTTTTCTTTTTGTTTCCCTCGATGTCCATAAAGGATGACGTTCTTATGTTAGAGCAAAGTTTGGCAGCTTTGGTTTTGTGACAGCGTTAAGCCAAAGGGCTTTCGGGGCCAGTCTGTATCAAGACAGACCTAGGGAAAGAGGGAGAGAGACTGTGGCTAAACCAAGGCTGCATCAAGGGCTGGCTGAGCGGTGTTTTGCTTGCAGAAAAATCATGCTGCCAGACACTGAAAGCAACCTCCGCCTTTGCTATGTATCCACAAGAGGATGTTCCTCTGGGAGTATTTGTTTTAACTTAATGAATATTTAGTTTGCAGTGTGTTTTGAATGCATTGTTACAATATTTCCATCTTAAATATTGCCACTAACAAAGAGAAAAAGGAGGATGGCATCAGTTAGGACAGAGACAGGGGAGTGTGTGTCTTTATATATGCTCAATTAGCCTTAGAAACTACTAATTTATGGCCAGATTGTGTCACTAATACTCACAGATGGAGTAGGATATTGTGGAAAGATTCTGCCCAAATGGCTGAGGCTGCAGGCGCTTTCTCCTTGGAAGGAAATACGCAGAGAGGATATTCCCAGTATGATTCAGTGGTGCCTGCAGTGTGGCAAGTCCTGTACCTTTTAACTGCAGTGTCACTAACTATGAAAAACAAACAATCCTGTGGTTCAGTCCTCATATTTCTTCAGCCCATTTTGCCTGTCAGTAGGAGTCTAGGGTGCTGACGCTTCTGGTATCTTTCCAAAGAGCAGCTGGGATTCAGACTTGTGCAGTCTCTTGTTACTCTTTCATTGGTATTTTGCGGGGGGGGAGGGGGACCAAAAACAAAACCAAAGAAACAACCCTGAATTTAAAAAAAACCCACAACCCTTAACACCAGATCTGGGCACGTGTCACATGGCTTTTTGGCAAGCACTCAAGCGAATGTTCTGCTTTCTGGCGTTTCCCTCACAGTAAATATGCACAGTTGCCTGCTGGTGCTCGAATGGTATGCAATAATGAATTTTCCCATAGAAATGGGAATGTCATAGCAGCCTTCTTAATAAGGGGACAGCTTTTAATAATGCTGATACGCTCCTATTTATCTAGAATAAGAAAGATATTTCCTATGGTGTCACGCTTAAAGAAATGTGAGACTTTCACTAGGTTGTAAATAAATCTGCCTGCTCCTTCTTAAGAACCAGAGACTGTGATAATGGCATTCAAAATGATGCTGACATCAGCCCAGTGGTTCTTGCCACCACTGAAAGAGCAAATAGTTGCCATTTAATTCTAATGCAGCGAGATAGCCTGGAGCTAAATAATACATTTTTGTTAGTAATTATTTAGCAGAATCCCAAACTGCAAAATAAATTTACATATGACTTGTCCCTTGTTGAGTGTCTTATTTAGAGGGTATATGGGAACACAGGAAGGAAAATGACTCCAAGATGGTTTGTTTGCATTATTTCAACTGTTAACATTATCATAAGCCTTTAAATAAAAATGAAATATACATAAGTTACTGGTTTTAAACATTAAGGGCTCCTGCATGCAATATTTAACAATATTCCATCAAAGATATTACCTTTTTATGTGAAAAGGAATGTATGAATATGAAAACACTTTCCTCCATCTCTAGGTATGGAACTCCTGTTTGTGGTTGGCTTTATTAATGTTCAAATAATTGAACATGCACAGTGAAGGCTGTGTGAAATTCCTTCTCTTCTCATTCAGTTAATTGAAAAAAATTAATTACAAATCTTTGTGGATCGATTTTTACATAGATTTAAAATGCAGTGCTGGCAGTGTTTAACTGAAGATAAAATACGGCAGAGGTTCCTTTGTGGACGGTGACGTGAGCCCTGCTCTTTGTGCTTAGGTGGGATCTTTGAACCTGTGTGCTTCTGAATGAGCTGGACGTGACCGGGGGGCTCCTAGGGTCTATGAGAAACTTGGCATTGCTGGGTCACCCTGCCTTCTCACCTATGCCCTTGCTGGGCTACTGGGAGCACTCCAGCCACCTTACCGTCCAAGCGAAACATGCTGGAGATCTGTATGCAGTGTGGCTCCAGCAAATCCTGAAAAGGACTGTACTGATGAGTAAAGAATAAAGGTTATCTTTAACAAACTCCCTCAGTGCAAAATGCTGTTCCTAATCTACACTGTATTGCACTTTTTAATTTTATTTTTACGTATCTGTGGTTTGGTTCCTCCGAGCCAGCACTAGTCGCACCAGAATTACAGTGGTTCTCCTGTTTTCCCAGTGTCACAGTCCTATGTTGTCCATCTTTGATGCCACAGTATGTATTAAAGAGCATAGTATAAGGTCACTTTTTTGGGTACCCTTCTCCAACACAGGGTGTTTTACAGGCTGGCAAGCATATGTCCTATGAGGGAAGGCTGGGAGAGCTGGGACTGTTCAACCTGGAGAAGAGAAGGCTCAAGGGGGATCTTCTCAGTGTGTATAAATACCTGAAGGGTGTAAAAAAGATGGAGCCAGGCTCTTTTCAGTGGTGCCCAGTGACAGGACAAGAGGCAATGGGAACAAACTGCAACACAGGAGGTTCCGTTTTCACATCAGGAAACAGTTTTTTGCTGTGAGGGGGGACCAAGCACTGGCATGGGTTGCCCAGGGAGGTTGTGGAGTCTCCATCTTTGGAGATACTCAAAAGCTGTCAGGACATGGTCCTGGGCAAGCAGCTGTAGGTGTCCCTGCTTGAGCAGGGGGGTTGGACCAGATGACCTCCAGAGGTCCCTTCCAACCTCAGCCATTCTGGGATTCTGTCAAATCCTCAATCTGGTGTGTTATGGCTTTTGCTGTGTAGTAATTTTTCATTTGTGTTTGACTTTCAGGAGAAGGGGGAGGGGGGAAGCAGCATTAAAACAAACCTAGCAGGCTTTGTTTAAACAGATGGGTTGAAAAAGAAAGGAAACACAGTCCTTTTGGTTAGCTTGAGCTGTAGATCTTAGTCCTCTGAGGGCACGGAAGAAGTTAAATCCAGGGCTCCCAAAGCAGCTCATGGCCCAGTTTCTCTGATCTAGGCATACCCAGCAGTCACGAGGCGGTACTGGAGAGGTAGCACAGGGACCGCAGAGCAGGAATACGCGCTGACTGGTTGGGACTGAGAGCTGCTGAAGCTGCTGTAGTTGCTTGCAGCCCTTTCTGGGCATGTAGACTGACTGTAGATAAACAGGGGGACTAATTATGTTTTTGTAGAGAGACAGAACAGAACAAAAAAAAAAAGTTGAGAAGGTTTATTGGTGAAAAAAGATACATGTGGAAGAATCTGCCAAAAATGCCCCTCTCTGTCACTTCAGGTTTTAGCGACTACTGCTGTTCACAGGCTGGGATAGAAGAAGCAGGATGCTGCATGCTCAGATAGGTCCTCTCAGACTAATAGATAGGTAGTGGGGGCTCTTATTGATTTGTAAAGTGCATCTTGACAGAGCTGCTTGAAAGTCTGGGAGTTTATTACTCAGCCCAGTCTTAAGCTGCAGGAGTTTGTGCCTGAAGCAGCTGCCAGTGATAATTTCTCTCCAAATCAAGTTGCTTCTATTTAAACAGGAATCGGACTGATAGCGGCTTTTCTGAGATGACTTAACAGGATGTTTGTGGTAGCATTATGTAGGCTATGCCATGTCCACTCAGGGTGTAGGGTATAGATGTGCCATCTCCTTGCTCGCCTGCAGCCCAGCTGTCTGTTGTGGCGGAGTGGATAGCTCTTGAATTTGAAGCAAGGACTATGTGAATGTTTTGTACGCTGCTTATTTCTAGTGTGAATGAATTTTTTTTGTAGATACCTTTTTTGTTCTTGGGTGCCTTAATATGCAGCATTGGTTGCTTTGTTTTCCTTTGGGAGAGGTATTAGGATGCTTTTATCTTTCTGAGGCAATCTAATGTAAAACAGATGAAAAGAAGAATGACAGCAATTATCAACACTCCCTTTGATAACCATTATTTTTATTGGTGATGCTTAAAATTTACATGCAGAATAATGCTTCTGTGATTTTTGTTTTAAGACTTTTAAAGTTGAGTTTCATTCATGTGAAATTCTGTATTGGGGAGGAAAGCTTTTAATGTGCAGTTGCTAATTTTTAACAAACTGAACTGCAGGATTAAAATATTCTGTTTACAGCGACAAGTGAGTGCAAATCAGGTTGTAAAGGTTGCCAAGCTGAATGTTTTGTCTTTAAATATTAATTTGGAGTGGCTCATTCTGAGGCAAGTGCAAGAGGGAGATGCTAGATTCAACCACAATTTGAATCCAGCCCTGAACTGTGATTCAGAGTAATTAGATTATTAACATTTGCTATTAAAATACGTACAATTGTATTCAGCTGCATTTGTCATTAAGATGGCCCGTTAGCAAGCAGGCAGAGCTGAGAAAGCTCCTGAGGGTTTCTGAAAGGAGATGGCATTTTATTGTGATGCAGAGGAAAGGGGAAGCACAGCGTGGTTCAGGCACCCGTATTATGGCAATTGAAGCTTTCTTCTAATTGGCTAGCCTGGGATTGACTTGCTTTTCAAGAGTCACTTTTGGGGAATAAGGGACCTAGATCGTCCTGAAATTGTGACCCTCAGCGTAGAGTGAAGACCTGAAGCTGTTCTCCACTTCATGGGGACAAGGCAGCTGTGCAGGGAAAAAACAGGAGAGCCTGAGGTCTGTCTCAGCGTTACTTCAGCAGTCAGCCACAATACTTGCTAGGTGTGGTATTTTTTTCTCCACTAGAAACTCTAGACTACCTAATCTTCCCGCAGAATAAAGCCGAGAAACAATTCACTCTGGTTTGGTCCTCTGTAGTGAGGCTGCATGTTATCACTGACTCAGAAGTGTGGACTTGCTTTTGGGGCACAATGGCAGGATTGAAATATTTTGGCTTTATCACTCTGATCTTTATTAAAAGCCAGGGAGATCTGAAAACAGTTGTTCTCTATCATGGCTAAATTATACGCTGATAAAGGTTTCCTTGCACAGAATACCTGGATTTTGTTGCTTTAGATATTTTGACTTTTTGAGTTGTAACTATTTAACACCCTGAATGTTGTGTTTTTTTCTGAGATAGGCTTTAATTCACAGATTAATAAACTTTGCCTTTTTATAAATGGCGTGCTACTGGGTTACCATCTATGGCATACTTCTCAAGTATGTTGTTTAGGGAGAAGCATGTTGTTTCTAATTGATTATATGCCTTTCTGCATGCTAGTAATGACTTCATAATTAGAGCAAATAAAGCGCATTAGATATCAACATGTAGTAAATAGTGCTGTAGCACTAATGTTGACTTACACCAAAAGTGGTAAACCCCTCTAAGCGAGTGGAACAAGGAGCTAAATTACTGAGATCTTGAGTGACATGCAGTAACCTGAGAAACCAAATTCTGAAAATAGATCTGAGTGATGAATATAATTATAAATTTTATCTATGATACTCTGCTAAATGCCAAGGAGCCATCAAAAAAATTGACTTCTGTATGGTGGCCTTCTTTCAAGGTTTTTCTTTAAGTAGCTTTGGTGAGCTTTCTGCATCTAGGCTGAAGTGGAGATGCTTGCCTGGAACTGTATGGAAGCCCCCAGCAGCCTACCCTTGCCTCTAGAGGCACAGAAGAGAGACATCATTTATCACAGGCTGTACGACGGGTAATGGCTATGTTGTACAAACTGTCCAGTTGCTTTCTCTGGCTGGAGAGTATAATCTCGTAAAAATCTCCGCATAGCATACTGCGCAGAGTTAAGATCATCCAACTGTTGTGCAGGTGGATTGATTTTTTTTCAGTTGCTTGAGTACTAGGAAAAAAATGAAGCACTGGAATTGAGATAAATGGTAAAAAGGAGATGTTATTACAAATATTATAAATAACCTTGCTTTTATATAGATACTGCCAAACAGTAGAAGCACGTATAAATAGAAATGGGTTTAATACCTCTTGTAAGCTTCTGATATTCTGCATTTTTGTGCTGTCGTCATTTGAAGGCTGGTGCTAAAAGATGAGGGAAATAAAATTATTTCATAGGCGAATTTCTTCTTGAACTTTTTTCCCCCTCCCAAATCTACATAAAATTTTATCTATTGATATTTTAAGATAGTGCAACTGGAACCAGGTCAAGACAGCATTCTTAATATCCATTTCAAATCTCTCAACCTATCACAAGAAGATGAATCCTTCAGACTTCTGGGTCTAGAGCTTGGTTTCAGGTGATGTCAGAGTAATTAGGGATATCTACGTGGATATGTATGGCTGATAAATGTCGCCTTCGTTGGCGTGGCGACCTGGTTCAGGGACGGCTCGGCGACCCACCCCTCGGCCGCTCGGGTCATCAGCACGCAGACACCAATGTGGTGGAC